>Ga0206127_1000015_pt1 | contig 221654 bp, 203 predicted proteins | sample Helgoland_Spring_6_FD_148646 | JGI IMG/M metagenome (GOLD analysis project Ga0206127, IMG submission 148646) | Pelagic subsurface seawater microbial communities from Kabeltonne, Helgoland, North Sea - Helgoland_Spring_Bloom_20160419_1 | ecosystem: Environmental > Aquatic > Marine > Epipelagic ...
AAAAGGACTAATCGTAAAGTTAAAAGGACTAATCGTAAAGTTAAAAGGACTAATCGTAAAGTTAAAAGGACTAATCGTAAAGTTAAAAGGACTAATCGTAAAGTTAAAAGGACTAATCGTAAAGTTAAAAGGACTAATCGTAAAGTTAGGAAACAATAAGTAAATAAATAATTATATTTTAGTTTAGTTAATTTAATTTTTTTATATCTTTGATTATAATGGGTCAAGGACAAAGTCAACAAGAAAAAATGTCTGCGGATGATATATATTCTCTATATATTCAACAGCAACAAAATCTGATAGTGCAACAACAACAACAGATAAATGAGTTATATCAAATGAATTTAAATCAACCACAAATCCCCACAAATATGGTATTTCAGCAGCAGCAACAGCAACAGCAACAGCAACAACAGCAGTTACCCGATCATTCTTTGAGAAAGTTACCATCAACTAAATTAGATCCTTATAAAATCTTAGGAATCTCTAAACAATTTGATGAAAATATGTTAAAAAAAGCATACTTGAAGAAAGCGATGAAAGTTCACCCTGATAGAGGTGGATCTAAAAAAGAATTCCAGAAAGTATCAATTGCATACACCGTTTTAAAGAAAAAACTAAAAGAGCAAGGTGAAATTCATCATCATAATGAATTAAAATCAAATGCGAAATCATTTATTCAATCTCAACCTACGCAACATATTGAATCAGGTGATAACTTCGATGCCAAAGTATTTAATAAAATATACGATGAGAATAGAATAGAAGATTCATATGATCAAGGTTATGGTTCATGGATGGAACAAACTTCATCTGAAACTGGTGATCAAAAAATGTTTCAAGGAGAGTTTAATAAAGACATGTTTAACCATGAATTTGAAAAATATAAACAAGAACAAAAGCAGAAGATGGGTAATCAGATGGTTCGTTACGATGAACCAGATACACGTATATCAATGAGAGGTCAAGATTCTATTGTAACTCTTGGACAAGGAAAGGTAAGTAACTTTAGCGGTGAAACAGGTGGAGGTTTGAATTTTACAGATTATAAAGCGGCATTCACATCAGATTCAACGTTGATAGATGAATCAATGGTTTCAATAGATGGACGTTCAACCTCTGTGAAGGGTTTAGAGCAACAACGTTCAAACATTTCTTATCAAATGACTGCTGAAGATAGAGAAAGGCAAGCTTATCAAGAAGCATTACAAAATAAAGAAGAACGTTCTAGAGTTCAGAGGTTACAAGTATATGATCAAAAAGGTGAAGATATGTATAATAAAGTCCATCAAATGTTACTTAGATAATTTATTCTTGAGTAGATTCACTAACATCGGATTTACTCTCTTTAGCTTTGCCAGCACCTCTAGAAGCTATAAAATCTCGTTGATTCTTAGTAGTACATACACAACCCGTAGACGTGGAAAAGGTGCTAGGACAGCAGTTAGGTGATGTTCTGTTATTTGCTAACATGAACATTTTCTTATCTGAATCAGGGTGTCCGTCTATGGAAGGACCGTATAGTGCTGAATTATCGGTGAATACAGGTTTAGTTGGACCCTGACTACTTAAGTATGTGAATAAAGCATCATTTGGTACTAATGCGGTTTCATCGGGTGATTTCATCCATGACTGATTATTACCAGTTTGTAAGCACAATCCGTCATAGGGTCCCATCATATCGGGCATTTGCTTGACAATCTTAGGTGGATTTTCAAAACCTTCTTTAACATATCCTTCTGTCAAATCACTATCACCACCACTACACCTAGCACCCTCTACAACATTCCTCTTCTTAAGAAAACATATTGATAAACAAGCGGCTACCGTTAATAATAACATTGTAACGTAATCATTATCTTCAATCTGGAATAAAACATAAGCATAGATCGCTAAAATAAAAAATTCCATATTATTCTTGGAAAATTCTACAATGGTATTTAAAGTCATTTATATACTCTTAATATATATTATTTTTATGATTTTGAGTAACACTTTAGCATTATCCATTTTAGCATTATATACTTTAGCATTCACTCTATTATTTTTGATTTACATTGAAGTATATGTAGGTTCTATAATGTTTCGTTATAACTCAGAAAATAAACTTTACTTTAATATTTGGTCAGGATTAAATTTCTTGATGCATCCATTATATGATAAATTCTTATGGAATATAAATTCACTACATATGAATTACCCTTTTATGATGATTATTTTCGTAGCTATAAATTTGATTTTAAGATATCATATTTTTGACATACAAAATGGATTTCTTGAAAGATTTAGTTCAAATTCAACAAACCATAATCTTAGAGAAACTATCTGATCATCTTTTAACTTCTGAAACAGATAAAATAGAATTTATTGATAAATTCAATAAACCAAATTATCAACTAATTAAAGTATCGAATACTAAAATGGTTATTAGGAAGCGCGTTAAAATTGATGATATGATAAAAGAATTGTGACTTCCAAAATATTATTCAGAATTGGGGGAACAACAATGTCCATTATCGGTTAGGTAAGGTGTATCATTACTGCAAATATTATTCTCTATAACTGTAAAATTAGTTGGGTCAGAATATTCCTTTGCCATACGATAAATTTGTTGTTTATAGTTAGGACCCATTCCTCTACCTAACCCTTGCATACTAGAATATTCTTTCGGCGGTTTACAATTAATTAATTCATTAGTACATGTATCTGTTACTTCTTCACCAAAGGTCGCCCCCCTTTTTTTTCTCCATAATGGTTTACCGTGGGGGCGCAGGGTGCGGCCATTTTTTTTATAATGTTCCGCATGGTTTGGACAAACATAACGGTCGTTACACTTATCCCAAAACCCACCTTGTTCCGGTTCGCTATTCACCCATCTATCTTCAGAGAGCAAGGCGCGCCCTTTATAATAATACCAACCATCTTTATCATAGTAGTAAGCATTACACGCCACTCCGCTAATAGGATTATCTTTATAATAACAAGCGTGGTGAGCACCACCTAAAAGTTTTTTATTATTTATATGATTATTCCTACGCTTAGTAACCTTATTCCTACGCTTAGTAACCTTATTCCTACGCTTGAAAACCTTATTCCTACGCTTAGTAACCTTATTCCTACGCTTAGACATATTTCTTCTACCCATTTTTATATATATATATATAAATTTGCGTATAAATTGAATATTAAAATTATAAGTATTAATTGTGAATCACAACCCTTCATTAAATAGATAAATTGTGCTACCCTGAAATGTATAAAATACGAACTATGTTAGACATGACATGTTATGAGTCAATTTGTATTTTATTAATGTATACTACATGATAAAAACAATATTTTGAAATGACAGGTTTCTTTATAAGAGGCGAGCTATTTTTTGAGCAAAGCATCTGGAATGTTTTTATTGGAATTGTATATAATACCGATTTAATGTAAATTCAGCAATGTAATTTCACTTTTTGTTAATATATAATCTATAATATTATATATATGGTTAAAATTGGTTTAGTATGTTGGCAACAGGGTGGGGGGACAAATGATTATATAGAACCTAAGAAGCAACCATGGTTAAAAGATGTTAAAATTGTTCAGAAAGGTAAGTATAAGGGGTTAATACCCTTTGAAAAAGCGCTACAGGCGGCACTTTTACATAAATATAAAGATGTAGAGGTTTCATTTATCAATAAGTTTGACGAAAAGAAGTTAGAAAAGAATGATGTCAATTTCTTAGTTAGTTTGAATTTACTGGCAGCATGGGAAAAGAGTGATCCTGAATATAAGCGTGTATTAAAGTTAATGCAGAAACCATCTTTAAATTTTTATCCAAACCTTAAAGAACAATTCTTTTTATTTGATAAAGGGGATTACTTAAAGTATTATGAAAAGAAAGGTATCCCGATAGCTCCAACATTTGTTATTAGAGATGACAGAGATCCTAAGAAGGTTATAGCAAAAGTGGCTAAAGAAGGATGGAAATCATTTGTCTTAAAACCTCATAGAGCATATGCTAATATCGGTATAGGTAAATTTGACAGAAAACATGTTGCTGTAAATAGTGTGGCGTCAAAAGGTTCAAATTCAGATACAGTATTACATTCAACTATAAGTAATCCCAATGTAATTAATGATATATCTAAGTTTTTGACTAAAAATAAAAAATTTCCAGCATTTGTCTGTCAAGAAGTAATGGATGGATTTGCTAAATTTTGGGAAATTAAATCATTTTGGATTAATGGTGAATTCAAGTATTATGTTGCGATGAAAGCAGCTGACAAAGTTTTCAGTGAATCTAAGATATACGGTTCTAATCCAGAAGAATTTGGAACAGTTTCCCCCAAGGTTTTAAAAGATATAAAAGCAATGGGTAGAAAAGTTGTAGATATGTTCCCTAAAATGAATAAACATTCCGACCCACCATTATATCTAAGAATAGATTTTGGTTGCTGTAGAGACAATACTATGGACGGACAAAGTTATTTCTTAAATGAAGTTGAATATGCGGGATGTGCGATATTCACTATGGAAGGTGTTGGTAAGAATATCTTTGATACCTGGGTCAATGCTTATTACAAGAAAGCTAAAGAATTTTCTTCTAAAAGTGTTTCTAAAAAAGGTCTTAAAAGGACTAATAGAAAAGGTAAAAAAGGTAAAAGAACTAAAAGAAAATAAATTCTAATCTTAAGTATAATGAATGATTTTCAAACAGTAACAAGTATCCCATCTACATTTAATATGATTAACCCTGTTAAAAGTAAAAATATAACTGAAGACAAAACTTGTTTAGCATCTTTTGATTATTTCAATAATGGTTCTCAAGGTAGCGTTTACTGGGGTTCTGAAAAACCTATGGATGAAGTATTTCCTTCTAACTTTAAACCTCATTCAGGGAAACCTACTCACTCAATCTGGAATAATTCAACTAAACGAAAAACAATAGTAAATATTAAAAAATAAATCTAAATATAAAGATTAAATCTATTATAATTTATATCTTATGGAAACATGTAATATTTTTCACGATGTTCTAGATATATCAACTCTAGATTGTCAACATATGTCTTGTACAAATGTGAATGCTAAAAAGAAAGAATTTGTTCATTGTGTAACCGATCCTAAAACAGATCTTAAGTTTTGTTATAGTCAATTAAGGTATGGTTCAAAGTCACAAGTTGTGGTAACAACGCCACCTATGATATGTCCATTTGGTATCAATAGTCAAAATAATAATTTTAAGATGTGCCTCCAGTTCACTAACTATAAGAGTGATAATATAATGAATAGTTTTTATGATTTTATACAGACTTGTGAATACAAGCAAATGGAACTCTTAGGATTAGATGAATCAAATAGTGATTTATTTATATCTCAAATAAAATATGATAGTAAAGGTCGGTATGATCCTAATTTAGAAGTAAAAATACCTTTTTCATATAATAGATTTAATTGTGATATTTATTCAGATAATTATGATGGAGTAGGAATTATGAACATTTCTAAGTTTTGTAAAGTTCAATGTGATATTTATTTAGATAAGATATGGAAATATAATGATAATTATGTTTCTAAATGGAAAGTCAAAATGATACATTTATTATAAGAGTTGTTTTAACGCGTTAATAAATGAATAATATTTATAAAGAATTTATTATAAAAATGGGAGAAGTTACTAGATACAATAAGTTACAATTAAATAACATTCAATATGATAAACCCGAAAACAAAGGCACGGTTTACTTTGGTTCAATGTTATATGATCTAAATCCACTTCTTCTTCAATCTTCAAGACTAAAAGTTAAAGGAATAGAAAAACAAAAATACATTGTTTTAGAAACAGATGAATCAGATTTTTCATTTTATGATAAATTAGTGCAATTAGATGATCACATTTTAGACGCAACCTATCAAAACAGCGAAGAATGGTTCAATAAAGAATTACCCATGGATATATTAGAGAATATGTATAAGAGAATAACAAAACCATTTAAAAAAGATGAAAAACCTTCATTAGAGTTAAAGTTGCCGTATCATAGTGATAAATTACAAACCAAGGTTTATGGTCAAACAAACGAATTGATTGACCTAGATAGTTTGGCGGTAGGATCTACGGTAATCCTTATGCTTCAAGTAAAAGGATTAAAGTTTTTAAAACAAAATTATTATTGTGATACATATTTATCACAAATAAAACTAATCAAAGAAACTGTTGCTATTAAACCGGCTTCATGCTTAATAGAAGATGATGAAGTGGGTGCTTCTGAACAAATTGATGGAAATTATGATTATGAAATTTTAGATGAAGAAATACTCAAGAAAAATAAAGAAATAGAAGAATTGAAATCATCTATTCTAAAGAATAAACAAATTATTGAAGAAGATGAAAATAATTTAGAAACAATTATTTCTGAAAAAAAAGATAGTATTGAACAAAAAAAAAATGAATTATCTAAATTAGAAGAACAGTTACAAAATATTAAATAAACTTTTTATTATTTTTTTATATTGTAATATATAAAATGGAAATGAATTGTGAAACAATGTTCAAAGTTATTGTCTATGTTTTAGCGGGTTATATAGCCTTAAAAGTCCTTAAAGACAATTGTGGTATTGATATACTAGAGGGATTTAGTCTAAGTGATGCAGCACCGGTTGAAGGGGGTATTAAGGCTTCAGAGGGTGTTAAATTTGATTCTATGCCTATGAATGTTCCAAGTGATGCTGGAAGAACGCCCCCAACTTGCTATCCCCACCCAACTCTAAAGGCAGAAGATCTCTTACCTAAAGAAGATAGTGATGCTATCAAAGAATTTAATACCGCAAAACCCCATGGTGAAGGTATTCTACAAGGTGTTAATTATTTGGATGCAGGTTTTCACGTGGGTGTAAACACTGTTGGTCAAAGTCTAAGAAATGCTAACAGACAATTACGTGCTGAACCTCCTAATCCCCAGGTAGCAGTTAGTCCTTGGCAGAATTCATCTATTGGTCCAGATCTATTAAGAAGACCTTTAGAAGATGGCGAAGGTTGCGCTGCATCAGCACCAGGACCTAGTGGTCCTAACCCAGCTTAAGTATTTAAAAATAATTCATTTAATATTATATAATATGAATAATCAAAAATTATATAATATGAATAATCAAAAATTTAAAGCAGACCCCTATAATTTTTCTAATAAACTCATTACAAAACCCGATGTTATTGATATTCTTAAGAAAGTGAATATGAATGACTTTACACCTGAAAATATTAAACTATACCAAGAAGCTTTTGTTCATAGTTCTTATAATTTTTTAGAAGATTATAAAGAATTTGTAAAACCCGATAATTGTTTACCTCTTCAAGGAAAATCGTATGAGACTTTAGAATTTTTAGGAGATTCTCTATTAGGATGTATGACAGCTGAGTATCTATTTCTAAGATTTGAAGGTGAAGATGAAGGATTTATGACTAAAATTAAGACTCGAATAGTTAATGGAGAACAATTGTGCTATCTAGCAACACAGTTGGGTATGAATAAACATTTAATCATTTCAAAACACATTGAAGAGAATTGTGATGGAAGATCTAATCAACATATTTTGGAAGATGTATTAGAAGCTTTTATTGGAGCACTTTATATGGATTGTCAAGATTTTAAGATTATTCAAGAATTTATATTTAATTTAATTGAATGTCATTTAGATTTACCTGAAATTATATTAAATGATACTAATTTTAAAGATCAGATTCTAAGATATTTTCAACATAATTTTAAGTTATATCCTAAATATAATCATATTATTAAGGACAATGCTGATAAAGAATTCACATGTGAATTATTAAAAGAAGGAATAGTTATTTCCTCGGGTAAAGGTAAAACAAAAAAGAAAGCAGAACAGAACGCATCATATAATGCTTTAGTACATTTTAACGTTTTGTCTTAGACTTTTTCTTATTCTTAGACTTTTTCTTATTCTTAGACTTTTTCTTATTCTTAGACCGTTTCTTAGCCTTAGACCGTTTCTTAGCCTTAGACCGTTTCTTAGCCTTAGACCGTTTCTTAGTCTTAGCCTTATCACCACCTTTTTGCGAAATAACTTTTACTCGTAAATTATTTTTAACTTCTTCAAAATTCTCTAACAATGTCCACTCATTAAAATCGTCATCATAATATTCCATTTCATTAATATTAATATTAAGTTCAGAACTTAAAGAATTTTTAAGATCAACAATATTTGATGCCATGACTGTAATTTCTTTTTTTTTTCATCATCATCTATTTTCTCTATATTCAATAGATAACGATTCTGTCTACCATCAGATTTCCCCTTAGTTTCTTGTTTCAATAACGCATATTCTCTTTCTATTTCTCTATTATCTAACTCATTACATTCAGTTAGTTTTTTACCACAGTCTAACATATTATTACTATAAACGACCCAGGGACTTTTCATAATATCTATGTTCGTAAGAACACCAACATCAGGTGCAACTATATCATTAATGCATTCATTATATATATCAAGGCAATCTTCTTCTAACATATAATTAAAATAGTATATATATTATTTGAGTTTTTATTATTAAATTAATCTATCTAATATGTATAATGCCATCACCCAGAAAGAAAGAAATAATAATTAATAGTAAAATTAACGCAGTTTTAAAAAAACATTTCAAAGATAATATTCAAATTTTATCATTAAAAGAAATAGATAAATTATATAATAGTGGTGAAATAAGTAGTCCTGTATATAAATTTTTAAAAGATGTAGTTAAATATCAAGGTAGAGAAAAAGAAGGTAAAATCGAAATAAAATATTCTTATGATATTAAAGAAAAACCTAAGATTAAAGTTACTATAAAATTGACTAAAATATTAACTGATCACTTTGATGGCGAAATAAAAAATATTCGTGCATCATCACTAAAACAACTATTAAAAGATAAAGAAATAACTAAAGAAGAAGAAAAAGAATTGATTAAATTAAAGAAAGCACAAGTAAAAGGAATACTAGATGATATAGTTGAATATGAGAAACCTGAGTCACCTAAACCTGATTCACCTAAACCTGATTCACCTAAACCTGATTCACCTAAACCTGATTCACCTAAACCTGATTCACCCAAGCTCTTATTAGAACCAGAATCACCTAAAGATCCACCCACTTTTTGGAATCCAGAATTAGAACCACAATCTCCTGTTTATGATGATAATTCAGTGGACAATTCTCCTACGTATGATCCAGGTTCACCACTACCTCTTGAAGATGAAAGTCCTACGTATGCGCCAGGTTCACCACTACCTCTTGAAGATGAAAGTCCTACGTATGCGCCAGGTTCACCACTACCTCTTGAAGATGAGAGTCCTACGTATGCCCCTGGTTCACCGGAACCTTTAGATGAAGAAATAACCAATATTAAAGAAGGAAAATACTTAATACCACATAGAAAAGCATTTGTAGACTTTGTCAATGATGAATTTTATAAAGATATTTTGAAGAAGACTAGTGAATCTGATCTTAATGTTTATCAAGTATTAGTTAGAGAATATTTATCTATTGAAACACCTTACAGAGGATTATTAGTTTATCATGGTCTTGGGACAGGCAAAACTGCTACGGCAGTCTCCATGGCTGAGAAGGCTTCAAGTGATATGAAAATAACCACTCTGTTACCGGCTTCATTAGAAAGTAATTTTATAGGTGAAGTAAAAAGATGGGGTAAAAATGAATTAGATATTGAAGGGAGTCATTGGTCATTCATACCCTTTAAGGAAATACAAGGAGATGATAAAATTAGAAAAGAATTATATGATGACTATGGTGTAACAGATGAAGTATTAAAAAATATTATTAATCACACTATTAGAGAAGTAAAGCAAAAAATAAAGAAATCATTGATTGATGGTGACCCTGATTTACAAAATAAGAAACCAGTTTTATTCAATAAAATGAAACAAGAATACAAGAAGATATCTGGCGATGTTTTACAAATGAAAGGGTTTTGGAAGCATGGTTCTACAGGAGAAAAATATTCTGATATGAGTGAATATCAAAGAATATTTTTAGAATGTCAAATACATAAACTAATAGAATTAAAGTATAATTTTATTCATTACAACCCACTACCCACTATAAATAAATCTGATAAAGAAATAAAAGATTCGGATGATGAAGATATGTTTGAAGATGAATTGATTAAAAAAGGTAATGCTTTAATAAAACAAAATCTCATTCAAAAATTAAACTATAACGTAAGTAAACATGGTGTAGAATCACCATTTTATGGAGAAACTATTATAATTGATGAAGTTCATAATTTTGTTAGAGAAGTTGTTAATGATAGTGGTTCAGCTAGGACTTTTTATGAATGGATAATCAATGCTGAAAAAGTTAAACTAGTATTCTTATCAGGGACACCTATTATTAATAAACCGTCTGAGATAGCTATACTATATAATATGTTAAAAGGGAAACAAAATGTCTATACCTTAACCGTTAAATCAAATGAAGAACCACAAGAAGTTACCGAAAAATTAAATGATATCTTTTATAAAGAAAATTCACCAATTGAATTATTCCATGTTTCTAGAAAAGAAGGTAAATTAGTAATTTCATTTACAATGAATCAAGAGTCATTTGTTTCGGTTATGAACCCAGAAAATAAATTAGTTTATACATCTGCTGAAAATAAATATACATATAAACAATTTATTAAAACAATCTATTCTGGTCTTGAAAAAATATTTAATGATTCAGATATAACACCCAATTCTAAAAGTGCCACAAGTTCATATAAAAAACCTATTGTTTTTGACAAACAATTGAATGTACCATTTTACAGATTTCAAAATTTATTTGAGATAAAAGATAAAGGGGAACTACGAGACTTATCTAATGCGGAAAATTTTATGGATTATTTCTTTTTAGATAATTTTGAAATTGATGATCAGAAAAAAACTTTATTAAGAAGAATGTTGATGGGTTTAACATCATACTATCCCATAGATAGGTCGCAAATAGGTTCTATGCCCACCGTAGTAGCACCTCAGATTACAGACGGATATGAAAATTACGCTATTACTGAAAAAATTACGGTTGAGGCGTGTCAAATGAGTAGCTTACAATTTAATAAATATATTGAAGTATGGCGTTCAGAAAAGAAAAAAGATTTAATTAGACAAATGAAACGTCATTTACATGAAGAGTTACCCTTTGATTTTAATATTAGAACAAGACAAATTTGTAATATGATTTATAAAGATGATGAATTCCGTTATATTAAGGATGATGATAGAGCTTACGGTAAAAAAATAGAGCAATATGAAGATTTAAAACAAAATAAATTGCTTGAATATGAAAATAAATTATCTGAATTTTCACCTAAGTTACATAGAATAATGAAAAATATATTGAAGTTTAGAGATGGTATAAAACCAACTGGTAAAATATTAATTTATAGTGATTTTAGAGGTGATTCTGGTGGAGAAATAGTTGAACAAGTTTTAAAAGCAAATGGTTATTCATTATATGATCCAAGTGAACCTACTTCTAATTCATTAAAATTTACATTTATATCAGGTGAAGAAAGTGTTGATCTGAGAAAACAAAATATGAAAGCATTTAATGATTCATCTAATAAATATGGTGAACATATTCAAGTTATGATTATATCTGGTGCGGGTGCAGAAGGTATTTCACTTACTTGTGTTAGACAAGTTCATATTTTAGAACCCTTCTGGAATTTTGTTCGTATCGATCAAGTTTTTGGTAGGGCAATACGTTTGAAATCACACGATGAACTTGATCCTAAAGAACGTAGCGTCGAAGAATACCTATATTTATCTTCGTTACCATCAGGTTCATCTATTGAAGAAATATATCAATCTATCCAAGGGTGGGATAATGTACCAGAGTTAACAAATGTTAAAGCTGAAATAGCTGAGAGTCAGAATAAAGATATCAAAGAAATAATTGATATGATTCAAAATATAGGTCAGTCAGTAGATCAAAAAATATTCGATATTATGGAGAAGAAATATAAGGTTTCTCAAAATATAATAAATATTATTAAAGAATCATCTTTAGATTGTATCCAACACACCAGAGATGATCCAAGTATTAATGAAAAATGTATTCGTTTCAGTAATTTATTAATGCATGAAATAGCTTATTTCCCTGGTATATCGGCCGAAGAATTATTTGAAATTGATGTTAAACAATTAAAAGCTAGTTTCTTATTATTTATGAAACCCAATATATATGTGGTTGGTTCAGGTGATGATTATATTTATTATGAAAGTGAAAAAGAAGGTTTAGATATCCGTTATATTAGAGAAAACACTAAAAAGATATGTTCATTATCATTAGATGATGGTAACATCTATTTTAATGCTGAAAAAGACCATGATTTAAATGATGAATTAGGAAAACAATTTTCAGTTTACCAGGATATGTATTCTTTAGATAAATACTATGATGAAATAGTAGATAAGAAATTTCCATCGGTAAAAACAATTCTTAATGGAGGTAAAATAGGTTTTAAAATTAAATATAATCCAAATGAAATGATGTTCTTTTCCTCAAATGAAGAAAATAAACTCAGAAGATTATATAGATTTGATGAATTTATAGATAATAAATTAACAAAACCATTAATACTTTGTAATAAAGAAGTATTTATTCAGGATTAAAATATATATATAAATATAATGGATAGTGCACCCGTAACACGCGTTAATTCTACACCGAGTAAAGTAAATTTGGACCTTTTTAGTTGATACAGCAACTGTAATAACCAGAGATATGCGTTCTAACTTCAAACTAAATAAAATGGAATCCATGAGATTTACACGGGATATAACTAATATTATTAAAAAAATATTGATAGAAGATGAAACCCTAATTAAAGAACTAAATAAATATGAATTAAAACCTATAAACAGTAAAGGATGTGCTAAAAAGAAAAAGAAGAAAAAGAAGAAAAATAAAAAAACTAAAAGAAGGTAAATTATTCAGGACCAATTAAATGAATAGTATTTTGTAATGATAAATTCATAATATATAAATCTTTTACATCTGATAAGTTTCCTTGAACCTCTAATTCTATGTTATCATCTTTTTTATGAACACTTATAATTCTATATTGTTTTTTGAGTATTGAAGCATCTATACCTTCTTTACTTTCATAATTATTAATTCGTATATAATCTCCTTCTCTAAATTCTCTAAAGTCAGATTTAATCGTAATTTTATTATCAGTATTATCTACTATTTTATAAACATCACATCCATCATTTTCATTGAATAATTGATTTCTAAACTGAATTCTAACAGTATCTTCTGTTACCACTATATTTTTTTCATAAAATGGTGAATATATCCCATGTTCTCTATTTTGTAATTTAATTGTTCCTCTTAAATGAAGTTCTATAGTAGTCTTACCAATTGTAACTAATAGTATAGGATTCATAAACAATTCTGATTCTTCAATAGGTATGATAATTTTATCTATTTGAAATATTTTAGTAGGCAAACTTATCCTACAATTATGCCTAGATGATAATTTTAAATTAATTTTACGTTTTAATGAATATACTATAAAATCATCTATTTTTTCTGATTCTCCAACTTTAGTTAGTTCATTTTGTTTTAATATGAAATTTTGAAAGTATTCAAGTTGAGTTGTTAATAAATGATTATTTAAATCTTTAATATCTTCAGTATTCACAGCATTGAATGTATTGATGAAATTTGTTTGAAAAAATTGATTGTATGTTTCATTATTAGATACATTAACTTGATAATCTTTTAAAATCATATCATTAATTAGTTTATACATATATGTCCTGTTGTGTTCTGAATAGTATTTATCATATAAAGATGTCATTATATGATTAAATTAAAATAAGATAAAAAATAAAACGAATTATTTAAACTCTGCGTTTAGAAATCCTACGTTTGGTGCTTTTGCGTTTGAACCTTCTGTTTTTGGAGCTTCTGTGCTTAGAACTTCTACGCTTAGAACTTCTACGCTTAGAACTTCTGTGTTTGGTGCTACTGTGTTTGGTGGTTCTGCGTTTAGTATGTCTTGTTTCATTAAATCCTCCATCCATACCCAGGCCACCGTCTGCTGTCTTTATTTTATATTGCTCATTAATTACATCAGCCTTATCTAATATATCTTTATATTCAGTAGGATTTAAATCATTTACAACTTCTAAGAATTTTGTATCGTACGTCTTATCAGGCGGATAATCGTATGTAAGTTTAAAAAAATGATAATTATCCACCAAGTGTTGCATGAGAGCGATATTGCCTTGATTAGGTAAAAATTTTTTAGCCAATTCCTTAAATTCACTAATACTTTTAATCATCATAATTATATAACTAACATAGAAAAATTAATAGAAAATATAATATATTATAAATATAATATATTATAATGAGTAAAGTTAAAATAATTTCTGGGAAAGGTAAAATAAGTTTTAACAAAGAAGCAGATAAGGCTAAGATGGAAAAGAAATATCCAAATGTTGAATTTGAAAAAATGAATAAGTTAACTTTTACTATTAAGCCGGAGAGACCTTCGATATGCTCTGGATGTAAGGACTGGGATAAAGGAAATAGAAATAAAGAATATAACTTAAATGTTAAAGTAGGCAATACAGAAATACCCTGTTTATTTAAAAAATTTGCGTGGGCATGGAATTTACGTGGTGGTAAAAAAAGAAAGATGATATTAAAATATCAGGTGGAATACAAAATAAATTGTTTAAATTTTTCAGATATGAAAAACTTATGAATAGTAAAACTAAAAAGAAAACACGTAAAAGTAAAAAGAAAAAGAAAACATCTAGAAAATATTCTTAGATTCCTTTCTTTAAATCTGATCTAATTTCTTGTTCCAAACAGGCTCTATACTTTAATTTATCTGCATCTGAACCATTATTTAGATTATCCATTTCTATTGTATAATTATCTTCATCCTTTGGATCGGGGCAATCTACTTCACCATCAAAGTTAATGTCAGATTCTATTAATTTGCTTGTAAATACACTAGTAGCTTTATTTATAACTTCAGATTGTTCTTCTGAAAACATAAAACCAAATAATGTGTTATTACTTGTATACCATATTATTCCAGCTATAATAAATGTCACTAAAGCACTATATAATGATAACTTGATAAGATATAATCTAGGGAAATTACATTTTTTTGTTGAGTGAAAGACTGAATAAACATTGATAATCAATGCTAAAATAATAATAAAAAATTGTTTCAATTGAACATCTTCTGTAATAGAATAAATATGGATAACACCTGTTAATACCAATAATACTAATACTCTTTTAACCATTTTTATCCGTTTATCTTCACCCTCATCTATTGTTAATATAAAATGATAATATCCTGCTATTATACTTGATATAGCGATTATAAATATAATTATATTTGAATAATTAAGTTCCATATATATACATTACATAATAATTTACTGTATTAAGGTTGCCCTGAGTCAGTATTCCCGTTAGTTTCAACTGTATTATCACCTGTACCTGTATCTGTAATACCAGTAGGTATAGTAGGTTCTTCACCTGGAGTAGCTACACTTGATGGTTGACTGAACACACCCGAACCAGAACCCATGGGTGGATCAACCTTGCTAGCTAGACCAACATCACTTTTAGAATTAGTAAGTGTTTGATCTTCAAAATTTACCATACTTGGAATACCTGAACCCATTGTATTTGCACTCATATCATCCATAGATTGAAAGGTTGATTTTATTTCTTTTTCAGTAAAGTCATCATAAGAAAAAAATCTACCATGTGATGTCATCCCCGGATTCCTTCCCGGGAATATAGCATTAACTATATCATCTACTGACGGACCTTTTACATTGGGACATGAAGGACATTCTGGACATTCCAAATTAGTTGGTCCCCCATTTTCACATACACAATCAGGGCATGTGTTTCCATCAGGACAATTACAATCAGGACATTCAGGTATAGCAGGACAAGTTGGACACTTAAAATTATCTATTTTATTTTGTAACTCAGTTGTTTTATTTTTTTCTGAATAAAGCATAAATAATATCACTACTGCTAATAACATTACTATGCCTTGTAAAATCATTACTCCCATGTTTTCATCCATATCAAAAGCATCCATATAATTTAAACAATATTTAATTTTAAAAATTATTTATCCAGTTTTAGTATCATCGGGGTGTAAAAAGCAATGGTTTCTATATTCAATCATTTTTTTATCATTTAGACCACTAGAAATATATTCTGAAAAAGGGGTTTCATTAATCATATTTTCTAAGAAGTGCATACTGTAAAATCCACATGAAAATGAATTTTTTTGTAATGTTTTATCATTCACAGTTACAACAAAATCTTTATTTATTTCAGAACCTTGTTCCTTAATTTTTTCAATTAATTCTTTAACTTCTTTCATAGGCTTAGATGCGAATGAATCAAAGAAATATATACCCGGTTGTGAGTCTAAGTTCAAACCATCAATATCTACATACATAGCAAACCAATGTTGTCCGGGACCTTTGCTATCATCTGTATTAAATACCATCGCTAACTTATGTTCTCCTTTATCTACATGTTGTTTTAAGTTTATTTTACATAAATCAGAACTAACTGAACAATTCTTAAAATCAATGGGGATAGCACCGTATGAATATACACCCGATGTTTCTTCGTGGTGTTGTCTCAAAACGGCTTCAATATCAAAATTACTAATCCATTTAGTATAATCATCTACAATATCTTCGGGCATTTTGGGTCTAAAATGTCTCCTAAAATAATCAACATCTCTACTAGATAGACTATTCATTAATTTCCTTATATTTAACCAACATGCTTCATTCTTACAATTAAAATTATTTTGCATAACATTACAAATCTTCTTATATAATACTTTTTCAGGGATGCCTTCATATTTTAATGTTATACCATTTAAACTATTAATTGCTTTGGCTATTTTTATCAGTATATCACCAGATAAACAACTATATCCTAATTTATTTTTTTTTGGAGAACAATTTTGTTCTTTATAATGTGATATATCACTTATTTCTTCACTTGACGTATTTAAACTAATAGGTGTTTCTTCTATACCACTTAAATCAGTAGATAAATATTCATCTATTTTTTTTACTAAAATTTTTTTCAATGATGGTTTAGATTTTGATTTAGATGCCTTAGATTTAGATGCCTTAGATCTAGATGCCTTAGATTTAGATGCCTTAGATTTATATGCCTTAGATTTACTTCTAAATTTACCTACTTTAGATTTAGTGGGATTAGTCCCCCTACCTTTTGATTTAACCATTATTAATATAATAGAAAATTATTTAAAACATACCTGTATACTATTAATATAGATTCATGGATAACAATTCTAAATTATCTTCTTATAGAGAACAATTAAATACCTTAGTAACTAATGTTTTTGATGAATATTTAAACTTAGAAACTGAATCAACTAAAACAATTGATTCACTTAATAAACAATTAGATTCACTTAAGAGTGATTATAATTCTATGTTATCTACGAAGGTTTCAGAACATGAAGAAGAATTAAAATCATTAAATGATAAAATATCTTCATTAGAATGTGAACTAGGGGATGTTAAAAAAGATAATTCTAATAAAGATAAACTTGTATCAGAGTTACAGAAGAAAGTTAATAGTGTTACGGAAGAAACCAGCGAAAATAAGTTCGATATTATCAGAGGTCAAGCAAAAGAAATAGCTGCTAAAGATAAAGAACTTATTAGACTTAGAGAAGAATTGGTGAAAGCAAAACAAGGTATAATGGATAAACAGGTTACAATGGATAAAAAGAATATGGGTTGGTCTCCAACAAGCAGTCCAACACCCGCTTTACCTGTTGAAGAAGTAAAGTTAGATGAACCTGTCAATGTTTCTAAAGATGAAGGTTCTGATTCAGACTCAGATGAAGAATATGAAATGATTACATACCGTAAAAATAATTATTTCATGAGTAAGAATAAAGTATATGAAATTATCAAAGATGAAGATGGTGATGATGATGTAGGTAAGTGTATAGGTGATTGGGTAAAACATAATTCTGGTAAATTTAAGTTAGTCAAGAACTAGTTGTAAACATCTTTCAAAAATTTAATAAAATCTTCAGCAATATTTTCTTTATTATTATTCTTAAAATAATATCTAAAACGATTATTTTCTTGGACATACATATCCATTAATTCTTTATTGATGTAATTTTTCTTGCATATACCAGCCGTATGATGCATTTTACTTGCTACAACTTTAACACTTTCATTTAAATGTTTTTTAAAATTTTTAGCAGGTTTTAATAATTCTTTAATTAAATCGGTATTTGCTGTCCATGTTCTAAAATTTTTAGCACTGAAGTTACCAAACTGCTTTAAGTAATTATTAACATCAGGAGCATTAACATTATAATATTTAGAATTAGAACGATAACTGAATATACGGTCTTTTTTACCTAATAATTTCTTCCTGGTTCTTAAATTTTTAATTAAACGCTTGTTCTTAACCCTACATGTATTCCTAACTCCTTCTTTACCTATAAAATCTACTGTAACACTTTCTTTACCAACTTTAATATGCTGATTCTCTAAGGTACAAACACCAAATGAATTATTTTCTTTCGCATACTTTTCATTACCTACTCTAAAATTACATTCATCCATCATCTTTAATATCATCGCTATTTGTTTCTTTTTAGAGTCTTCAAAAGATATCATATCTTTATTAACACGTTTCATAATACATTCATAGTTATTACCAAATTCTATTAATTTTTTATATTTATTATCATTTGCTTTTTGAACGTAATTTGGATTATAGGTATATTGTTTTCTACCCCTTTCATCTACACCAATAGCTAAGACTTTATCATTTTTATTCATATTAATTTTAACTTTATCATATGCTGGTGCTATGTATAAATTTTTAATTAACGGTACATAATCAGTTTTAGATAATACATTATCTCTAGTATCACGATATTCATGGACATATTTTTTCCCTTTTTTGGATTTAATGTATCTTACTATAAATTTTTTCATATAACTTACTAGTTAGTAGATAATATTTTAGATTTAACGTTTTGTTCTTTTGACTTTCTTCCTAGTTCTAGATACTTTCTTCCTAGTTCTAGATACTTTCTTCCTAGTTCTAGATACTTTCTTCCTAGTTCTAGATACTTTCTTCCTAGTTCTAGATACTTTCTTCCTAGTTCTAGATACTTTCTTTCTTCTTTTAGATATTTTACGTTTTCTACCACCCCCGGATGAAGGTTCTGTAGCCATCAAATAATCCCCTAATTTAAAATAAGAATTTGTATCTAAATATATGTAAACATTATTCAAACATTCATTAAAATACAAATCAAAGAAATTTTTATATTCATTTAGACCCTCAAATAGAGATTCAAAATCGGGTATATAATCTAGGAAAAAATTTAAAAATGATTCTAATAAAGTCATCATTTTTTTATTTAAATTTAATACAATAAAGTTATCTTCACTGTATTTACTAAATTCTTCAAAATCAGCAATACCATATGCTTGATATATATCATACCGTTTGTGGAGTTCAGTTTTCAAATTATCTAATTTGCTTTGTAATCTGGTAATTTTATCATTCTCCACTTTTAGCCCCTCTCCATGTTCAGCTAGTGCTTCAGTTATCATTATCAGTTCTTGATGTAATTTAGTTAAACTTATTAATTGTGTTTTTAATACTTGATCTAAACCTTCATATTGTTTTTCAAATTCTCCATCAGAATTCAACCACTTAACTTTCTCATGTTGATATTCTGTAAATGCTTTATTTAGTACTAGTATTTCTTTTTTGAGTATTTCAAGATTATTAGTATTGGTCGTGATTTCCATCTGTTTTTCCTTCGATAATTCAGTTATCATTTCATTTAATTTTTCCTGGTATTTATCTTTATTTTTTGTAGATACCCCCATTAATGTTTTAACTAATCCTGTCCCCAAGGCGTCTTCTAAAGCAGATGCTTGTTCAGCAGTTAGATTTTGTTTTAAATATGTTTGAAGGTTGCGATCATCTCCTAGTAAATTTGTAGCAGCACGTATTTCCTCTACAATTCTGTTTTGTTCGCGTAGATTTTCCTCAATTACTGATGCAAATATGTCTGATATTTGTTCTTTAATTTTATATATATCTAGTGCATTATCTTCTGATCTTTTTAGTAATGTTTTTTCTAGAGTTTCCTTACCTTCTTTTGTTTTTTCAGACGGTTTGGTTTTAGCTTCTACTATTGCTCTAGTAGTGTTTAATTCTTCTTCTGTTTCTTCATGTGCTGTCAAAAGATTTTTATCAGCTACAATTTGACCTAATAATTCTCTGTATTTAGCTTGTAGTTCCTTCATTTCAGTTTCAAGATCATCTATAAATCTTAATATTTTACCATAATGTTCAAAATATTCATCTATATTAGTATTGAATAATGAATATAATATATTGGTATGGTTTGTACCGTGATAACTATATTTTAAAAATAGACCTAATGCTTTTTTACAAGATTCACTAATGAAATCTGAATATATTTTATCTGAGAAATTTATTATTTTTGGGGTAGCAGGATTCCACATACCTACTTGAGTATGTTTGGCACCAGCATTCGATGCAGCTTCTGCAGACCCTTCTAATACAGCAAAAGGTGCTTCGCTGTCTATACAGTACTCCTTATCATTCATAGATACCTTTATATATCGTCCAAATTTTTTACCTAAGATGACCGGCTCGCGCATTCCCATATTATTCGCTATTTGCTTCAGTTCTGGTGATTTTAATTTATTTAAGTCTGTAACACCCAGCTCGTCTGTAACTCCATCAATTGTTCTATTTAATGAAGTTTTATTTAATGAAGTTTTATATAATTTCAAAAAATCATCAAACATACTCTTACATGAATCGTAGTCTTCTTTATCAAAATCTGTTAAATTTTCTAAACGTCTTAAATATTGATAAAGATGATTGGCGATATGATATGTATCGTGGCTAAATTTTAACATATATTCTTCTACATATTTAAATGCAATATTATCCCCAAGGCACATTATTCCTACAGTATCTTCTTTACTAATATTTTTCATTAAATTTTTTAAACACGGTGGTGTTTTATCTTCATATCTCCATCTACGGACAGGTTGAGGAATAAGTGGTGAACCCGGTGATGAAGTTGGTGAAGTTGGTGAAGTTGGTGAAGTTGATGAAGTTGATGAACGCCTTGAAGTTGATGAACGCACTGATGAAGTTGATGAAAGCGATGGTCGACTAGATGATCCACATGGGTTTTCCACCAAGACGTCATTGTTTTTATAAATCTTAACATTACGTACATCGTCATAATCACATAATTCCTTATGTGAATCTAATAATGTTACCTTAGAATATAAATTCATTAATGTTTCATCTGGTAAAAACCCCCCTATAGACCGGATATTATACTTACCCTTATTCTTAGCCACTTTCGCATAAATTATGCCCCGAATCATTTCATCAGTCGTTGCATTCTTCACACCAAACTTCTTCGCAATAGTAGCCAATTCTTTAGCCGGCTTTTTTTTCAGCGTTGTTTGTAGATCTATTTGGGCTTGTTGACTTAGACTCTGACGTTGTTTAACAAATACAATATAGCCGGGGAATTTCTCTTGATCAGCAAAATTCATTGTAATTAATGAATGTTCGCCAATTACATTTTCAACTTCATGGATAGCTGCTTGTTGTTCCCTGGTAAAAGCTATTTTTGCGGCCTTAGCCTCCTTTTCTTCACGGTTGGTTACCGCAATAGCATCCAACATAGCATTCAACTCGGCCTTCTCCACCGCCTTCTGCGCCTTCTTCTCCGCCGCCTTAGATGCCTTCTCCGCCGCCTTAGCTGCCTTATCCTCTTTCTTCTTTGCCGATTCACGGCTACTTATGACAGTAATGTGGTCTTTCTCCATTGTTGGGTTTATGGTTTTCCAAACCTTGATAATTATTTGTTTTATGCTTGAATCATCAACCTTAGTTTGTTTCCATCTATGTGTATTTGAAGCTATTGCTTTAATAAAATTATTTATGGTGAGGTCGGTATTATAAGTCACACTTCTATCTTCAAATTTTTCGATTAAATATGGTTTATAGACACTTAGTATATTACCAGGAGTATTATAGCCGCTTTCGGCCACCGTGGCATCTAAGCCACCATGGCGAACACTCACGGTTTGACTTGCATTATTCTCCTGCAATATGTGTAAAGTAACTACTAACCAAAATAAATTTAAACAAGGAGTATTCCCTGTAGTTAATTCTTTTTCACCCTTTTCCCTACAGGGGTAGATGGCCTCACTACCTTTATCCCCAATATAAATAGTATATCCAAGTGGATCTGGTTTATTAACCACTTCTAATATCCTTTCCAACATACTTGTGGTAGCCATTATATATACACATATAAATTTATATCAAATGATTACTTTTTAGAATAAAAGAAGTTTCAGCTTTCCTATTATCCTTTAAATACTGTATCAGTAACCCACCTTTTTCGGGTGTATCGAAGTAATCATTTAATTTCTCTTCTAAAAACTTATAACTTAATGATTCTGAAGATTTTTGTTCTTTCAATAATACATTAGTTTGTAGAGCGGGTATAGAAAATATATTATCTTCTAAATTTTCAGAATGTATTATAGGACATATCCTTGATTGTAAAATATCTTTTTTCTTTCTAATATCTGAACATTTTTTGTTCAATTCTTTTAATTCTAAATCAAGTTTAGTCCACTGAAGCAAGTTTTTTTGGAGGGTGTCCATTGGTTGAATATAATTTCCACTAGCCATTTAACTTGTTTATAAAAAAATAATCCTTAAAAAAAACGCATTTAAAATAAACCTCCATCATTTTCTTTTTACATTTTATTACGTTTTGTATTCTTTCTAACTTTACGTTTTGTATTCTTTCTAACTTTACGTTTAGTATTCTTTCTAACTTTACGTTTAGACCTTTTTAGACGTCCACCACCCTGTCCTCTCATTTTCGCCCTGCTTGCTTTATTTGCTTCTAAATATTCTCTCATATTATCATTATATCCATCTAAAAAATAACAACCTTCTTCGGGTTCCCATCTACAACCTATATTTTCAAGTCTTTCACAACTAGTCTCACCTCTGTACTTTGAAGGCATAAATATAGATTCGCTTCCTTCAAGGGCACATTTTCTAATCCCTTCTGCAGATGGACGTTGACTGCGACCACGGTTGTTTGCCCTTGCATCATGTCTAGCGCGCCTATCTCTCATACCCATATTTTATATATATTATAATAGAAAAAAAATATATAATATACTAATATATTTATTCCTTATTATGAATAAAAACTTTAATATTCAACATTAATATTATTATTATGAATAAAAACTTTAATATTCAACATTAATATTATTATTATGAATAAAAACTTTAATATTCAACATTAATATTATTATTATAAATAAAAACATAGACATGAAAAATAAACCCATCCACATGAAGTAAGGATACATCTGATCTAAAATCTGTTGAATCAATGGTTTTAGAATATCATTCTCTATAAATTCTTTATTTTCTTGTGTATTTAGTTCTTTCTTAATACTCTGAAATATTTTTTCTTTTATTAATTCAATACTCATATTAAATTAATGTAAATATTATTAAATTTGATTTAAACATAAAATATACCTGTATATTATAATTATTACCAATGGGTATTAAAGGACTTACACAACTTATCAAGGATAATGCACCAGATGCTATTGAAACTGTTAACCTACATAAGATAACAGGTAAAACTGTAGCTATTGATGCGAGCATGTTTATGTATAAAATGCTAATTAATATGAGAGGTAAAAATGAAAGTTATCTTAAGAATGAAAATGGTAAAATCATTAGTCATATTGCTGGTATCTTTTACAAGACATCAAATTACTTAGCAGTTAATATCACACCTATTTATGTATTTGATGGAAAACCTCCTCAAAACAAAGATGATACAATTAAATCAAGACATGATAAAGTTAAGAATGCTAAAGAAGCTATGGAAAATAATACGTTAACAGAACAAGAAAAAAATAAGTTAGAAAAGCAGACAGTTCGATTAACTAAAGAATATGTAGATGATATCAAACATCTATTAACTTTAATGGGTGTTTCATACGTCCAAGCAGATGGTGAAGCAGAGGCTTACGCATCTGAAATGTGTAGAAAGGGGATCGTTGATTATGTTGTAACAGAAGATATGGATACCTTAGCATTTGGTTGTCCTAAGATGATTAGGACATGCTTAGACAAAAGTATTAAACGTAGTGATGTAATTAGCATTATTGATTTAGAAACAATTCTATCAAAGTTTGAAATGAGTTATACTGAATTTGTAGATATGTGTATTCTATGTGGTTGCGATTACTGTGGTAATATCCCAAGAGTAGGTAATAAAACAGCATTTAATCACATTAAAAATTTTAAGAATATAGAAGCTATGTTGCCTAAGATTAAAGAGCTACCTGATTGCTATGAAACTAAATACAAAGAATCTAGAAAATTATTTACTTTATATCACGATAGTTTACCTGTAGATAAGCTAGATTATCATAATTGTGAAATAAATTTAGATGGTTTAACTAATTATCTTACATCAGAGTGTGGTATGTCTGATAAAAGAGTTCAAAATTCAATTAAAAAAATTAAGCAAGGATATAAGTAAATTTATAAGATTTTATTTAACTTCAATAACTTTCACACACATTTTAGGATTAGTATTTTTTATCATTTCTTTTCTTTCACTTTGATAATCAAATGAACACTTATGTGAATGTGGATTCAAATGTAACTGACAGAATGTATGACCACATTTACATTTAAAATTTAATTCCACCATTTTCAACTTCTTGTTACAACAATGACATCTTGGTTTAGATGGTTTCTTCTTTTCTTTTATTTGTTCTTTAGCCTCTAGAATTTGTTCTGTATCATTATTATTGACCATAATGAATTATTTATTTTAATTCAATTTAAAATCAATCAAATTTTATGTTAAGATAACATTTATGTAAGATTGTAAAAATGAATGATATGAAATAACTGTTAAAATCTTATTTAAATCATCATTATTAATATTGATATTATGGGATTTTAACATCTTTAAGAAAAACCCTTCATAAACTTCTTCACCATCATCATCTTTCTTTGAATCATCATCTTTCTTTGAATCAATAACCACATTAGAATCATCATTTGTTTCTTTTTCAATTAACTTATGTTCCAAAACAGTTAATATACATTTATGGTCATTTACTAACCAATTACCATAAACAGACGGAATTAATCCTAATAATATTTTACTGTGAATATCTGAAAACATCCACCCATAAACAATATATCCAGATAAAAATAGATGGAATTTATTGACTAATTCTGATAATTTTAACATTTTATTTTATTTCTATATTTTATTTTTAAATAATATATTTTATAAAAAAAAACTATGTTAATATTATAAATGCCTAATTTACTTCAAGAATGTAATGATGAATTAGACAAACTTCGCTTAGAATTAAACGGTGTGAAAGAGGATATAATATTTTATCAATCTAACGATAATAAACAATCTAAAAAAATACTAACACTTAAACAAAAAATAGTCGACTTGTATGATATAATAGAGCAGCAGAAGGATATGATAGATGAATATAGTAGAGGGCGTAGGAGCCCACGTTTAGATAGATCATTGTCTTTAGATAGTGGATCCTCCGAAGAAGATAGATCATTGTCTTTAGATAGTGGATCCTCCGAAGAAGATGAATATAGTGACGGGCATAGAAGTCCCAAATGGAGACATACCATAAATGTAATCACTGACCAAGATGAACAAAATATAGAAATTCAGTTGGATATTGATTCTATTGATACTATCGTTTCTATTAAAGATAAAATATTATCTACATTAAAAAGTAACGATAATTTTAGTGATTTGACTATAAAAGATATAATGGTAACACCACGAGTATATTCAGTTGACAATCAACATATATTTGATAATACCATTGCGAAAATAAAAGCATTAAATATCGTGAGATTATTAACTAATGGAGATATTAAAATACATGTAAACTCCTACAAGGACGGTATGGACTCCGCACTAGAACCTACATCCAGCTTTGGTAGTGATACTACCGGCTCATCTAGTCCGCCTCTTTCACCTCACACACCCCGAGGAGGTAGTAAAAGAAAAAAGAAAAAAAAGAGAAGAAATAGAAGAACTAATAGAAGATAAACTTATTGTTTTAAGAAAGTGAACCCCCATCCTCTAAATTGATTTTCATACATAGATTTACTAACTCTTCCACCATAGTAAATATTATCATTTACACCACCACCTGTATATACCTTTTTACAACTTAATAAACAATCAATCATATCTTTTTTCTTCTTAGGTTTTTTTAATGCTCTATCATGCATTTTATCTAATAATTTCTTTAATTCACTTACATTCTTAGATTGAAGGAATTCTTTATTGTAATTATCTGTATCACCTTCTTCATCACTTGATTCTTCATCCATTTCTAAAACATCATCTTCTTTTTCATCTTCTTCTACATTTTCTTCTACATCTTCTACATCTTCTACATCTTCTTCTACAACTTTAACCTTTTTAACTGAACCTTTTTCATCTCTACGTTTAACATGATTTTCATATTCAGTCATATTAATCCATTCAATCTCTTCTCCATCATAGATACCTACCACTGTTAAATCATCCTGTGTTAACACTTCTTCACTATCATCTAATTTATGGATATACTCAACACCATCATATACAATAATTTCTTCATCATCATTTAATCCATCTACGTCTCCTTCTTCTAAAGGTTCTTCATCTAAAACTTCTTCTTCATCTTCAGAAGCCGCATCATCGAATAATTTAGTTTTACCTGTTTTAGTAGATTTTTCTAACCATTCTTTCATTCCACCAGAATATTCCATAACATTGAAGAACCCACATAAATATAGATGCTCCATCAATTTACTTGAAGCATCGCATTCTTCATTAGCACAATAAACTATTATAGGGATTTGTTTAATATCACCAACTTCTTTTACAAATTCTTTAACCGGTGGATAATCTGATAAGTTTTCATTTAGTAACTTCTTAATAATACCAGTTTTCTTTTGTTTCTTTAAACCGTCTAATGATTCATGGTGACATAAAATACTATTAGGAATATGATTTTCATCATATGCTTCTTTGCTTAAGGCGTTCATGATAACATATGTCCTCTTATTTTGTATCTTTTCCATTGTTTCAAAAGATAATTTACAAGTTACTTCAATTGTACCAATATTTGTAGACCATACTTTATCTTCTGTTAAAACCGTATAATGGACGTGTCTTGGGTACAGTTTACCTTCTTCTGTATAAAGTTTAGGACAATTCAACGAGAACGTAGCATTGCCTTCTGAATCAACTTTAGTTAGACCCCGATTTTCTTCAGAACCATATGATTTAGCGGCGCCTTCTGGTTTATCGCCTTCTAAAGATGCACCAGCTTCAGCAGCCCAAAAGAGTAGCCAATTATCTGTTTCTTTAATATTAACATCCACCTTTAGTTCAGTTCCAACTATCTCAGGAGATTCTTCTTCTAATTCACTTTTTTGATCTTCTTCTAATTCACTTTTATGGGGATCTTCTTCTAATTCACCTTTATGAGGATTATATTTATCTTCACAATTCAAAAATCTAGGTAACATTGAGTAAAGTCCATCTTTTTTAGACCAAAGAGGTGTTTTGTCTTTATCTACAACTTTTGCGTCACATGTAATACAAGTTCTTTTACCCATTATAAATATAAGATAGAAAATAAAATGATAAATTTAGCGTTTTATATTTATAATTATCAATGTACTACTTTAATAGAATATCACTGATACCTGTTAATAATTTAGTACCATCAATGGTATCATCACTGGTATCATCACTAGATAATGTTATACTTAGACCCATTTTATTTAACATTCCAATAATATATTTATTAGTTATAGCAGTTTTATAAACTTTTTCTAATTCTGTTTTTTTATCAAGACTATATCCATCTATTTCTGTTTCCATTTTAGATAACATATCTTCTAATCCTGTATTATCAGTTGATTTTGTATCTTTTAAATATTCAAAATATAATTCATTTATAACTGATATAATTTTTTTAAATTCTTTGGCTAATAATTCAATTATTCCATTGTCTTTAGCAAAATGTAAATCTCCGTCTTCATTTAACTCATCTGCGTAAGTATCTGTAGTTTTTTCAAAAAACTGTATTTTAAAATCAAATATATATTTATCTATTAATTCTTTTAACTTTTTTAATTTAGTCAGTTCCTTAAGTGTTTCCAAATAATTTATAGTTTTTGGAATATCTGTAACATCTACTGTATTTTTTATTTCAATAATTTTTATTAAACTTTCTATATATTTACCTACTTCAAGCGTAGGAATTATTACTAATACATTTTTAATATCATCTATGTTATATACTGTTAGTTTTAAATTAAAATTATCTTTTAGATTTTCTGTTTTTTTTATCATTCCATTAATTAAAAAATATATATAATAAATAGCACAATATTTTAATTTATCTGGTGTGTTTGAACGTATAAATCCATCTAAACGAATTAGTGTTTTGTTTTTATTTTTAAAATCTTTTTTTTCATTGAGTAACTTATCTATTACGTTGTTTATATATTTTTTTAGTTTTGAATCTTCTTTTTTCACTGATGATGAATTTTCTGTTTTTTTCTTCAATAGATTTTTTTTTAGTATTATTTCTACCATACTCTTTGTTTTTTCATAAATTTCTTTTACTTCAACATCTTTCGCTTCTTTCGCTTCTGATACTGCCGCCAAGGCTTCATCATCAGCCATAACACCTGTATCTATTTTTTCCCTTAACTCAGAATCTAAAATAGCGGTTTTTTCATCAACTATTTTTTTTATTTCAATATCTTTTTTTTCCACAGTTATTTCAAATGCTTTTATTTCTTGATCTTCTGTAAGAGAATTTTCTATATAACCTCTAAAAATAGGCATAATTTCATATACCTTTATCATATTACCATAAAAAGTAGTTAATTTTAAAAACATTTGTATAAATTTATTTAGTGAATCTAACATATTAAATGAATTTTTCGAATATTTTTTTAAAAAGGTATTATATACTGTACCATCTTCTACAAAAAATTTCAATATATCTGCGCGACTCCCCTGTATTCGGAGGGTGGTATCAGATTCTTTTACATTATTTACCAATTCTAAGACATAATTTAATTGTTCTAATTCAAGTGGCTCAACTAATTTTTCTATTGCTGATTCTAAATGTTCTGAATCTAAATCAGATAAAATATCCTCTCTTTCTGAAACATTTTTACCAGCACCACCATAGTGCTCTATATATCCACCTCTGGATTCTTTTACTATATTTTCCTGAATAATATTTTTTACATGTTCTATTTCTTCATGTATTTCTTCTAGTATTTCTTCATCTATTTCGTCGTCAGGATATATAGTATCAAGGTAAAAATTTTTAAAGCCGTCATCTCGTAATTGATTTAAAATAAAATTGTAATAGTTTATACGGTTACTAGTATTAACTAAATCTTTATCAAATCCTAATATCTTTAAGTAATCAGCAATACGTTCGAGAGTTATATCATCGTCTGTAACGAATAATAGGGGTAATATACCATATATAATAAATGAAGCATCTATTTTGTTTTCAACCCCCCATTTACTTGGTTCACATTCTGGTTTCCACATATAAGGTGTCGCGTCAAAGAGACTATTTGTTACACAACCATCTTCTGCTTTATATATATTTTTATTTATAATATAATATATTATAAATAAAAATATATTACTATCTTTTACTACAAACCCTTCTAAGTATTTTAGTGCCTTTTCTAATATAGTTGCTATATTTAAATTACTATCTGTTATTCCATGGTCAATACTACCATCAGTATTATAAGTTAATTTAGCTAATACTGGTGGTATTTTTTCTATTATTTGTTCTTTACCGGGTATAGATACTTCTCTAAAGCTTGAATATCTATCCATAAAAGCATAAGTTCCTTTAACTCTATAATAATATTCCTCAAATTTCTCAAGTTTAAAGTCATTTTTATGACGAATTAAATCATTTATAATCTTATTAATATTTTCTAGATTTCCAGAAAGTTCGCTATGAGTTTCATGATCCCATATCATATAATGCAAATAAGCCTGTTCTTTACCAAATATATATTTTAATATATCTTTATTAGCTATTATATTATCTATAATTTCTTTAAAATAATTAATTAATTCCATATAATAGTATTGATCTTCCATACCCTCTTGTTTTGTAACATATGACTCCGCCCTTTTAGAACTATATTCTTTACTAGTATATTGTTGAATTTTATAATGTTCTTTCTTTAATTCTGTTAATATTACATTTAAGCTTGGTAAATTGTTTAAATCAACACATTTATCTCTTAAATCCTCCCTTAATTCCTCTATAACAGCTAATAATTCAATAGCACTACCTTTCTCTTTATAGTCTATCGCTAATTTTAATTTTATTAAAAAATTTTTTAGATTATCATAATTTATAGTGGGTATTAAGGTTTGTAATTCTTTTTTTAGGTCATTAAAATCTACAACACTAAATGTCCCCACCACCCTATTCATAACATTAGTGATAGCATCAATATCATCCTGATATGGAACCCGCGTGCTGGCAGCACCACCATACATCGCCCCACCATCCACCTCATCCACCTCATCCATATTCGCTGGATCTTCTAATTCTTCTTCACTATCAGTATCAGTATAACTAAGTTTAGCATTTTCTTTTAATAATTCTATTCTTTCTAATAAGGCTAAATTGTTTAAATTTTTACCATCCATATTTTCAAAATCTATACTTCTATTTTGTAAAAATGTTTTAGATTCTGGATTAATAATATTAGTTTTATCTTTTTTATACACAATATAATCATTGGATTTTATATTACACAAATTTAATAATATTTCAATAAATAACTTTATTAATTTTTCTTTATCAGATTTATCTAACGCATTTATGTAATTACTTAGGTTATCTCCTATAGGTCCACCACTTTCAAAAAAACTACGAATAACTACACAACAACATAATAGTTGATATACATCTTCATCTTCATTTTTATCCAATTTGGTTTTTAACTCTTCTTCAAATTTTTCTAAACTTGATTTCATATCTTTTTCTGATATTGATCTTTTAAAAAAACCCGATTTTAAATATATATTTATCATAATTATTATTTTTTTTTTAATATTAATGCATAATTCTGATATATCTATTAATTTTTGAAAATCCATTTCATTCCTTTGAAATTTTTTGACTTTTTTATCTGTCTGCCACCACTGCGCGCCTTTACCGTGTAATGTTTTATCTGAATTTAATTTATCTATTATATTTTTAACCTTATCATCATCTAATATATTTAATAAAGATTTTCCTTCAAAATATTGTTCATAGTTTTTATCACCTAAACCTTTAATAAATTCAAATACTAATTTAAATATACCATAGCTATTTGTTAATTTTTGTTTTTTAGTACTGTCTCCTTGTTTATAAATATTTTTTACAGCTTTTATAAAATCATCAAATACTAAAATAAATATATTTTTTAATTTATCAAAAAAAGTATATAATAAACCGCTTGTAATTAATTCTTCTTTATTTATAAATTTATCTAATATTTCATCTCTATTATTACCACCATAAAATTTAACTAACATTTTGGATAAATTGAAATAATTATTATTCTTATATTTTTTTGATAAAGTTTTATGTTTTTTAGATTTAATCCTTCTTTTATTAGTTCTCATATTATTATTACTTCTCGGGTTCTTTTTTCTTTTATTATTAGTCTTAATATTATTTTTCTTTCTACCTTTTTTATTTTTGGCATTTTTATTTTTGGCATTTTTATTTTTGGCATTTTTATTTTTGGCAATAGTTCTTATATCTTTTTTAGATTTTAATCTGTTTTTTAACTTCGAACTTATATATTTATTTTTATTTTTAGTTCTCATATATATATTAAAATAGATATATTTATTTACCATTTAACTTCTAAATGAGGTTTTAATAATTTTAAACTTTCTTTCAAAATAGGTTTAATATCAATTGTAGATTCTAAGTGTTTTGCTAATTCTTCGGGTGTATCTGCACCCAAACAATTTACTCCTTCTTTAAATATTGAACCCTGTTTTATCCAATCTCTATGTAAAATAAGTATACAACCTTGGTAAATAGCTTCTAAAAATGTATATTGTGATCCACCACCATCGTTTTTAATAGTAGACATATCTACTACAAATTGTGTATTCTTCAAAATATCTTTATCTTGATATTTCAAAGGATATTCTTTTTCAAATTTACCTTTCCAGAAATCATAGAAATTTAATTCTCCCAATTTATGATGAACATACAACCTGTTTTCAGCACCAAATATTTGAACTTTCTTTTTGTTATCTTGAATATGTTGATTTGCTTTCAAAATAATATCTGTATTTTTATCGAAATCTACCCTAGATATAGTTACCGCATGGAAATTACACCCCTCTATATCGCATGGATATCTATTAAATGGGTGTAACTTAAATTCACTTGGAATCTTAAAATTTTCAGTTAAATATTTTTGGACTGTTTCTCTAATAGTATAAACTTTAAAATTTAATAAACAACAAGTATCTTGAACTAATGGATTAGGATTCTTAGAACTGGTTTTTAGTTCAGTTGGATCATGAATAACAATTCTTGTATCTTTTGGTAAAAGTGGTAAAATATCCCAATAATGTTTATCAACTGCTGTCACAAGTAAATTAGGTATCTTAACTAATTCATCAATACAAATATTTTGATAATCTACACCGTAGCCAAAAGACCTCACTTTTTTTTCTGTGCGTTTGGAAACTTTGTACAATGGATAATTAAATTTTTTTGCTAAATGAACTGTAAAAGTTACCCATCCACCATAGATAGGTTTCGCTAAATAAACTAAAGATAATTTTATATCTTCTTTAGGTGGTTCATACTTCTGGATAATATCCATGTTATAAGGTTAATTGAGATAATTAAAATAAAATATATACGTAATTATAAGATTAAATTCATAAAAATTTATAATTACATTTAATGAAAATTTAGAGTAAAATATAAATGAATAAGTTTATCCTTTCACGGATAAACGATTATCGTTTTTTCGTTCTATATTTCCTTTTCTTTTTAGACCCACCATCTTTGGTAAATTTTTGTATTATTAAATCAACTTTTGAATCTAATTCATTAACTTTAGTTAATATTTGATCTACATTAGTGTGAAGTCTTTCGTTTCTAGCTATATTTTTTTCTTTTTCTTCTCTTGCTGTTACCTTTTTAAGCTCTGCCTCGCGATCATCGTATTGTTTCTGTTCCTCGAATTCCTTCATCACTAATTCTTTAAATACATCTATATCATAAGTTTGGCCGAGTTTAATACGTCCCACATACAACATGTAGAGGAACTTATCTAGTATACTTACACTTTCCTCTGATAAGACCCTAAGATAGTTATCAAAGACTACTTTCGCATTTTTCGGTCTTTTAAATTTATTAATCATAGCTGATAAATTAGGAAATTCGCCGTCAAACTCCTCCACCAGTTCCCCTAATTCTTTAAAAGGGATAATAAATATGAAAAATATTTCACGCCACGTCGTTTTCCCTTGTAGATTAATTTTCCTATCCCTAGTAATTGTTATTAATTCTAAAGAAACCGTTGTCATTTTATACTTATATATATATTTTAATTTATTTATCTAATGCCACATAATTAGGATTGATTACTATTTTTTTTAATTCTCTACCGCCACCCATTATATCTATATCATTACCCCCTTCAAATAATGAAGATTGTTCATTATAACCACCATCAAGTTTATCTTTTTTTAACTCATCTTTATTTACTTCATCCATATTTTGAAAGATAGGATCTGTCGCATCATTTTCATCTATAATAATTTCTTTAGGTGATTCTTGAACAACTTCCTCAGGAACATTTACATCAGGTAAATCATCAAATAATACATCTTTTTTACCTTTTAGTAAAATAGTTTTTTCTTCTATTTCTTCAACAACTGCTTCTACTTTTTTCTTAATTTCTCTGGGCAAAAATTCATTGTAAAGATTTGTATGTAAGATATGTTTTGCTTCTAAATTATGAACACTTCCTAAATTATTTCTTAATTCTAAAAAATTTTTCATATATAAAGATTTATCTATATTCATATATTAGTATAGATAAATGTTAAAGCAATATTTAGACGGAACAAAGGTAGAAGTTGGAATAGATGAAGCAGGTAGAGGATGTTTATTTGGACCCGTAACTGTTGCGGCAGTTATATGGCCTCATGAAGATCCCGATCCAAACCTAGAAATAAAAGATTCTAAAAAAGTTGGGGAAAAGAAAAGGTTGATTTTAAAAGATTACATAGAAAATAACGCGATTGCTTGGTCAGTACAATTTATACCCCATGAAGAAATAGATAAATTAAATATCCTTCAAGCGACTATGAAAGGAATGCATAAATGTATCGATGAAATTAGAGAACAACTTGAAATTGATACTATTTTAGTTGATGGTAACTCATTTAAAATGTATACAGATGAAAATTTGGATTACTTGAATCATGAATGTGTTATAAATGGTGATAATACTTATAAAAGTATCGCAGCTGCGTCTATTTTAGCAAAAACACATAGGGATAATTATATTATTGAATTATCAAAAAATAATTCAGAACTTGAAAAATATGGTATCTCTAAAAATAAAGGTTACGGAACCAAGATACATATGGATGCTTTAAAAGAATATGGTTCTACTAACGGTCACAGGATGAGTTTTAAACCTTGTCAGAATTAATATATAAAAATGAAATATAAAATTGTTCAATGGGTTCAATGTGACGATCAAAACAAATGATATAATGAAAGGAAAATTAAATCTATCAAAGAATTGAGAGATAAATTAAGTTATGAAATATTAATAATAGTTCCGCCCCCACCGCTCCCGTATGGCGGCGGGTCAATAAAATAGCGTAACATGACACCATTAATGTCTTTAATGTCTTGAATTTGTTCTTTCTCTTTACCTTTTTGCATTTGATCATATAAATATGTAATTATACTAGTTGTACTGGATCTCACTGCCCCGGGCACCATAGCAGCACTAGTTCCTTTTATTGATTCCAAAGTACCGTTTTTTACAACCATTTCTTTAACTACACAAAATTTAATTGTCGGCACCCGGGTATTTCCAATACACTCGTAAGCACATACAAGATAAAAATCAAATGGTGAGTTTGCGTCTTCTAGGCCTTCAGTAATATTAGCTGGTTTTCCTGATATTTCCAAAAGTTTAGCGGGCAGTCTAGGTGCAGGGATTTGTATTAGATCTCCACCCAACATATTCCTTTTGCGATGACTTATTTTAAGTTTTTTAGTTTTCATACTTCTTCCCTTACGCTTTTTATTTTTAAGTTTTTTAGTTTTACCCAGTCGCCTACGTTTTTTAGTTTTATTTATCTTCTTTTTAAGAGAACCACGAGCCCGCCCTTGATTATAAAAATGCGTATTTATTGTTACCATTTATACTATACAATATTTTAATTCAAACTAATAACTATACCTTTATTCAAAACTAATAACTATGTCTTTCTTAGAACTCTTTGGTGATAATTTGGGTTTATCATCTAATTTAATTAAACGGTAAACACATAATTTCTTACGATTAATATATCTTTCTTTAGATATCAAGGTATAATTATGAACTTTAATAAATTGTCTTATAATTGTTATACATTTTTTATCATTTATAGCACTTAGATATACTTTAGATTTACAAGGCAAATAATAAGATTCTAACTTATCTTTTATTTCATTAAATTTATCTTGAGTATTTAATTCATTAATAGTTTCTTTGGTGAAAAAATTAGTATCTTCTAACGATGATAAACCTACACTTTCTAATAATATTTTTATGATTTCTATATCAGGTAAAATCCTAAATAATTGATTCTTTACCATATACTGAATAAGATTTTTAATATATCTTTTAAACTTTTTAAGTTCTTATTTAAAATATATTATCCATAAATATATAATGAGTGAAGAACCAGATAAAATTGACGTATGGACTATAATTGATACTTATTTTAGGGATACAACTTATTATAAATCTCAACATCAATTGGATTCTTATAATGAATTTATTTACTCTGATACAAATGGAATTCAGCATATTATTAAACGGAACAATCCACTGCGTATTTATAAAGAATCTTTGAATTCCGAGGCAACTGAATTTAAATATGAAATTGAAATTTACTTCGGAGAATCATTAGATGAAGACGGACAAATAGATATAACTAAACAAGAAAATATATTTGTTTCTTCACCTACAGAATATACAAACGAAACACCTAAATATATGTTCCCTAATATAGCGAGATTAAAGGGATATACATATCAATCTAATATCTTTTGTAACATCGGTATTATTTATAAGAATAATGAAAATGGATCAAAAAATGTTATCAATTTTCCTAAAATAAATATTGGATCAATACCCATTATGGTTCATTCTAAAAGATGTATATTAAATGGTCTAGATAGTGTAAAATTAACTGAATTAGGTGAATGTCCTTATGATCAAGGCGGTTACTTCATTATTAAGGGTAAAGAAAAAATAGTTATTTCACAAGAAACTAAAGTTACAAATGAATTATATATTAACCCTTCAAGTGATGATAAAATAATTTTAGAAGCCAATATTAAATCAGTTTCTAGCGAAGGTTTTCAGTCATCAAGAACTAATTTAGTATCATTTCAGAGAGAAAATATTTTAAAATCTGATTCTGTAACTGAAACAGAAGATAAAAAACCACATTTACTTAAGTATACTTATAAAGTCGAACGTTTCTTAGTTAGGATCCTAGGTTTTGATATTAAAGTCCCTCTATTCATACTCTTTAGAGCATTAGGTATTGAAACCGATAAAGAGATATTATCATATATTATTTATCCTTCTGATGAAAAAGGGTTAAAAAATGAACTAATAGATTTATTGAGAAATTCTATTAAAGACTCTCATCCAATTTTTAATCAAAGAGATGCTCTAAGACTTTTAGCACTGAATACCAAAGGTAAAGATATTATTAACGTTATCGATACCATCAATAATAATTTATTCCCTAATTATAAAAACAATAAAGAAAAAGCAATTTATTTAGGATATGTTGTTAGACAAATATTATTAACTCATTTAGGATTAATTCGACAAACTGATAGAGATTCATATTCAAATAAGAGGATTGATTTAGCGGGTCCACTATTACTTGAGCTTTACAGAGAGTTATGGGCGAAGTATCAACGTAATTGTTCTCTAAAAATTGACCATGAATATAAATTCAATTTTAAAGAAGGACATGATTTTTCAAATATTATCAATGAACAAAACTTTAGACGGATATTTGATAGCAACATTATGGATTCTATAAGTAAATCGTTTGGAGCCTCTTTTGGAACAGGATTATCAGCAAGGAAAGGTATTATTCAAGATTTAAACAGAATTTCTATGTTAGGGACACTTTCTCACATTAGAAGATTATCATATCCTTTGCCTGCCGGTTCTAAAACAATTGGTCCTAGGAAGTTACATAATTCTCAATGGGGATTTGTTTGTCCATCTGAGTCCCCCGACGGTGGGAATGTAGGTATAATCAATCATTTAACTATTATGGCTAAAATATCAATTAATATTGATCCATTGAGTATTCACGATGCTCTACTAGATTTAAATATGAAACCTATTGAACATTTACATCATAGTGACCTTAATACAAATGGTAAAGTATTTTTAAATGGACGTCTAGTAGGTGTTCATAAAAATTTAGGTCTTGTTAAGAAGATTTTAAGATTATACAAATTAAATAGCATTATTAATTGCTTTACATCTATATCATGGAATACGCATTTAAATGAACTATATGTTTATTGTGATTCTGGTAGAATTGTTAGACCAGTATTCGCCTTAAAAGAAGATAAAACTAATGAATTGATTCAAGGTGATTTTAGTAGGTTAAAAAGTTGGTCTCAAGTTATTCATGGTCACATCTTTGATATCAATCCTCAAGTATCTACAACAGATAATAATTATTATAAAGATGAATTAGAGGAACTAAAGAAAAGTGAAGACTTCATTAAATTTTTAGAAGATAACCAGGCTCCCATAGAATATATTGATTCTACAGAAAGTGATTATGCTTTGATTGCTAAAGATTACAGGACCATTGATAAAGATTATACTCACTGTGAAATTGAATCAAGTTTAATTCTAAGTGCAGTAACTTTGAATATCCCTTTCCCAGAACACTCTCAAGCTCCAAGAAATGTATTTTCATCACAGCAGACTAAACAAGCGATAGGCGTTTACTCTTCTTCTTACAATACAAGGTTTGACACTTTTGCTCACATTTTACATTATCCTCAAAAACAACTGGTGACTACGAAATATAAGAAATATACCAATGTAGATAAATTACCCTATGGTTGTAATTGTATTGTAGCCATCGCTTCTTATAGTGGATACAATCAAGAAGATGCTGTTATCTTAAATAAATCTTCAGTTGAACGAGGGATGTTTAATACTGTTTATTTCAGAAGTTATCAAGATAGCGAAGAAACTAATAATAATACTACAACTAAATTTGCGAATCCCAAGTATCAAAAAAATGTTAGGAAAAAGAATTTATCAAGTTTTTCAAAATTAGACGATAATGGATTTGTAAAAGAAGGTGAATATGTTACACCCGATGATATGATAACAGGTAAATGTTATCAAAATGGTTCTGTCACTGAAGTAACTGGTTCTACTATCAAATTTGGAACATCGGGTAAAGTTGATAAAGTTATTATCTATGAAAATAAAGATCATTTAAGGACTTGTAAAGTCCGTGTCCGTAAAGTTAAGATACCAGAAATCGGTGATAAATTTTCCTCAAGACCTGGTCAAAAGGGTGTTTGCGGTTTGTTAATAGAAGAAAAAGATATGCCTTTTTCTAAAGATGGTATCGTGCCAGATTTAATTATGAACCCTCATGCTATTCCAAGTCGTATGACAGTGAATCAGATGTTAGAAATGATATTAGGTAAAAGTTGTGCTTTATCGGGTAATTTAGGAGATGCGACACCCTTTCAAAATAATGATATTAGAGATTATACTGATCTTTTAGGTAACTTTGGTTACGAAAAATACGGTAACGAAGTATTATATTCGGGGATAACTGGCGAACAACTCAAGACTCAGGTATTTATGGGACCTATTTATTATCAAAGAATTAAGTTGATGGTGGCGGATAAGATGCATTCTAGAGGAACGGGTCCAGTCCAAGCATTAGTAAGACAACCTGCTTCAGGTAGAGCTAATAATGGGGGATTACGTATAGGTGAGATGGAACGCGATTCCATTTTATCACATGGTATAAGCTCATTCCTACAAGAATCTATGATGAAGAGATCTGATGAATATAGCTTCCAAATAAATGAATCAACCGGATTAATTGATTATTCTGATGATGATTCTAAGAAATATAGAATTCAAGTACCATATGCTTTCAAAATGTTGTTACAAGAGTTACAAAGTATGAGTATCACACCTAGAATCGTAGTTGAAAATGCTGTATCCAATAAACCTGTATTTCAACATCTGGTTAATAATATCGCATTATAAGTTATTTAAGTATTAAGTAATTATTTTTTATAAAATGTCAAAAAATTTATATTGTATTCGCCATGGTTTAGCAGAACACAATGTTAATTATTTAAAATATGGTTGTAAAACATTTTATGATCCAAACTTTGTTGATACTTCATTAGTTGAAGACGGATTTAAGCAAGCATCAAATCTAGGTGAAACTTGGTTAAATAAAAAAGATCCAAGTGGAACTGGATCAAATATAGATGATATTGAATTAGTAGTTGTTTCACCATTAAAAAGAACACTTCAAACAGCTACCGAAATATTTAAGAATATAGATATACCTATCATATCATTTGAACTTGCAAGAGAATACCCAATTGGAGGACATACATGTAATAAACGTTCTCAAAAAGAATATTTAATGAAGATGTTTCCTAACATTAATTTTGATGATATTAAAGATGGTGAAGATTATTTGTGGGACCCTGATAAGCAAGAATCTATCCATGAATTAGATTTAAGAATTAATACTTTTAAGAAATTTATTGAGGGAAGACCTGAAAAAAATATAGCATTGGTAAGTCATGCTTCGTTCATCGGACAAATGAAAGACAACCATATAAAATATATTGAAAATGGGGAAGAAGAATTAAAACATTGTTATCCGTATTTAATTAAAATTTAGTTGAAAATATTTTCTAGTCTAGTTTATAAATATGAGTAAATCTGGAAGCAAAGCATTAAGTAAATCGGTTGATGCATCGGTAAAATCTGTTGTAAAATCTGTAGAATCTGTTGTCACATCAGTTGTCCCTAAGAATATGAACATGAAACATGTTTTATTAGCTATCTTAGTTGGTCTTTTACTGTGTATGTTGATGGGTAATACTGTTGAAGGGTATGAATGTACTCCACCAGCAACACCAGGTGCGGGTATCACACTCGCCTCCGGCCCAGCCTCAAATATCGGAACTAGAGGAGGAGACGGACCTAACTCTAATGTTATTGAAACTGAACAAGCTAAATACAGCTGTGAAAATGGTGGTACTCCGACAGTGACATGTGATGGGCCAGATGACGGAGAATATGTTGTAAGTTGTATTGGTGGTGATCAAGCAGCACCTTGCAATACTGTGGCAAACGCTGGTCCTTATAGATTATCGCGCGGGCCCAATACCTCTTTATACTGTGATGATTATTGTACGGATACTGCTGCAGCGACTAATCCTGTGGCCGACTATGACGGATTATCACAAACAGCGACTGGTTCCCCCTTAGTCATTGATAATACAGCCGGATATTGTTATGGCGACGGCTCTCCGCTTACTAATAATTTATGTTCTAAAATAAAAGCAAAAGATACATGTGATAATAACGGATCTTGTTCTTGGAAAGATTTTACTACATTAGTAGATGGTGAAGCAGATCCACATTTGAGGAATTTATATAATAAAATTATTAGTGGTGCTTCAGATCCTTTAATCAGAGCGGGGTGTCCTAGTATTGAATCGTATTTACCTACAGGTTCTGATGCCGATAATATTAAAGCTATTATTTTAGCGTCTCAAGAAACCAGACCACTAAAATTATTTTTAACAGGAGACACAGAAGAAGCTAGTACAGTAGTAGGAAATAGTGTAGGCGAAGGATGGGCGAATCTGAAGATGACTGGAGGAGCAACAGATGACGTATATTTTGATTTTTTCTATTTATTATTGGGCGCTGGTGTAGATGGGGGGGGTGATAATAAAAAACCTGTATCAGAACAAATCAGTGAGTCACCCCATATACCAGCTGAATTAAAAGTAAAATTAAAAAGTTTGGTAGTTCCTGTTGAAGAAAAATGGGAGAAATTAGATCCTAATAAAGACTTACTTAATCGAAACGGTGGTAGGGTTATTGCTGGATATAATAGAACTGATGGATTAGTTATTAGGAATATTCCAACTCAACCTATTATATTGAGTGGATCGCGTGCATCATTTCATAGAGGTGCGGGTTGCCCAAATACATGGAACACAGATACAAATAGATTTGTAAATCTCGATAATACTTGTAAGTTGGATACACCATGTAGTGTAATTAAAGATAACCGTAAGAAAATAGTAGAAGAATTACCAACTTTACCATTTACTGATATACCATTATATACAAATGAAATTGTAAGAACTTATTGTTCTCTAGATAGTTGTGCTTCAGGTAGTGATCCATTACCAGAATGTATTCCAAATACACAATTGCTTAAGTTAGAAAATCAAATAAGTAATCTAGCATCTAAAGTTAGTGGATATTTCGTTTAACTAAATATAATAATGTTTTATTTTCTATACCCTTAATAGATGAAACTCTATTGTTTTTTATTACTTATCATACTACTTTGTTTATTATATGATAATAATTTATATGAAGGAAATGACGGCGAATATGACACAAGCGAAGATAGAACCGTTATATATGATAATTCTCCTGTAGATACAACCGGTTTTCTATCATTTTTAAATGATTTAGGGTTATATGATTATATAGCAGATTATTTCCCTGAAGTACCTGTAGATACAACCTGTAATGCTTATAAAACTGAAACGTGTGCCGAACCTAAATACTATACAGGTGATTGGCTATATGGTGATACTGGTGGTTCCGAATCAAAAAATGATTGTATGAAATGTTTTAGATGTAAAAATAAAGGATTATTTATAGACCAATTTTACGCTAGAATGTGTGATTCTATGAAAGCATGTTATACAGATAAAGATGTATTTATCAACGAAGATAACCCTAAACTAGCCTATGTATATGCTTACAATAATACTTATAGCGTAGGTAAGGATGATGATAATAAAGATTATTGTTCGCAAAATGGATTGAATGCGGCACAAATATCTATCTGTAAATTATTAAGTGAAAATACAAGTTTAGATACTTTATTAATTCCTAAAAAACCTGCTTCAGCACTATGTCATACTGAAATATATACAGAAGAAGCAGAAGACGCAACAATAGACGCATTGACCCCTGATTTTTTAAAAGATTAACTATATTTCTATGCTTATTATAAATGATTAATTTCACAAAATCTAACTGTATCATAAATTCTATAGTTGCTATGGTTATTACTATAGTATTAAACCGTTACTACTATGGTTCATTAGTAATCTTATACACTTTAATGATAGCATTACATACATTATTTAGTCAAGAATTATCAAGTTATAAGATTACTCAATATACTCATATACCAGCTTATACAGTTTTATTCGTTATAATAATAACTAGTTTTTTCATATTATACAAATCTGCTACGACTGAATTACCACAAAAAATATTCACTGTATCACAATTAACTGTATCATTACTATTTGTAGTATTCCTTAAATACGGAAAGCAAAAATTCGAAATATTGAATGAAACATATATAAATTATGTTCCAACTTTATTTTTCTTAGGATTTTTAATATCTGTTAGTATAATAAAAGATAATCAATCTATACTAAGGAAAACATATACTGAAACTCTACATACTGTTAAAAAGGTATCTAAAAAGGATATCTAAATTTTAATATAATTCTTCTACCAATTCAGCTAATTCTAAGTATAAGATAACTGAATCTTTATTTAAACCCATATTCAAAATGTGTTTAACTTCGTTTTGCCTACAACAAGTTCTTTTAGGTACCCATAATTTAAAGATATCAATAGGGATATCATAACTTTGTCTATCGAGTAAATCTGATATAAGAAGTTCTCTTTTTTTTGATAGTTCGATTCTTTCTTCAATGACTTCTTCTTCTGCATGAGGATTAAAGGTGTCTTCTATAGGTATCTTAGGACACGAACGTTTATTGTGACCAGCTTCACCACAAATTGAACATACTCTCTTTTTAGATTCCATAAATAATGTTATAACTTTCTTTATAACGTTTATCAAATTTTAAAGTAAAGTTATTTAAAAGAATTAATTTATAGTTTAGTATTATGACGGTTCATTATTCTGTGGAATCGTTGAGTTCTTTATTTTTATCAGATGAATTTATTTCTGATAAAAATTCTTATAAACAATTACATAAATTAGAGATCAGTTCTTTAGAACGTTTTTTAAATACAATTGAAATTAATAAACAATATTTTAGAACAGGGATACAAGTTAAAAATCCAAAATACAAGAAAAAGGTATACGATGACACAAGTGTTATTAAACAACTAAAATCTTCATTAAATAAAATGTCTGGTTTAACTTATAAGAAGTTAAGTGAAGATATTTGTAAACAATTGGATAATAAAAAACATTTATATCCTATTTTATTACAATATATTTTAGAACAATCGCTATGCCATCACACATATTGTTCATATTATGCTCATTTAGTTGGTATCCTCCATAATAAATATAATAATGATGAATTAATATTTTCACAAATCAATAAAATTGATGAAAGTATTAAAAAAACTACTATAATTGAATCAGATTATGAATCTCTTTGTCAAAAAAATAAACAAACTGATCAATTAATAGGCTTCAGTATATTTATAACTGAATTAGAAGGTAAAGGTATTATTAAAGATAAAGTAAATGAAAATATTAATTCATTAATTGACAAACTTTCTTCTGATAATGAAGATGAATTATACAAGTGTTCAGTATGTTTGTATAATATATTCAAAGTGTTGTATAAAGATTCTGATATTTCTGAAGAATATAAAGTTAAACTAACTACAATTAAAAATTCAATCAAAGTTATGAAAGTTAAATTTAAGATTATGGATATTTTAGAGAGAAGATGAACTATAATGCATTTAGCAAAGCTTTGTAAAAATCTCTAGTATTCTTCTTATTCTTTTTCCTTTTAATAAAAATATGATATTCATTTGTTTTGAAATGAACTGAATATTTACTTTTAACTTTAACGCATACTAAATCTTCTTTAATTGATTGAATAATACCAATGTGTTCTAACTCAAGTGTTGATCTGTTAATTATATATATTCTATCATTCAAGAATAATTCGTGTCCATCATCTAAATAATCTAAGTCCATAACTTTATCTTTTATACTTGCATCTAAATAAAAAGTTAAAACATCTTTTTTTTCATCGTAAATATCTAAAATTGGTTTAAGGATATCCATATAATATAGATAATATTGTTAAATTTTCTTTAGATATGAATCAAAGAAAAAAGATGATAGAAAAGGTTATAATGAAACTATAGAAAATTTAAAATCTATGAATAATTAAATATAATGGCTAGAAGAACAAAGCGGAGAAATACTAGATGTAGAGTTTCTAAAAAGAATAAAACTAAAAGAAGAAAGAAAACAAAGAGAAAAATGAGAGGTGGATCGGGAAGAAGAACTCCACTATCGCGGGAGGAGCAGCGGTTGAAGTGGCGGGAGGAAAACCATAATGACCATATGTGCGTAGAAGAATATCCAATCTGTGAACAATATAATGGTTATTTAGGGTATAGAAGTGGAATGTATTGTAAAAAACGTCCTGCAGATTGCAATGGCTCAAATGACGACTATAAAAGTAATACGCCTGATAAATGTATAAGAAACTATATGGAAGATAATGAGATAGATCTGTTGCTCAAAGAAGAAGCTGCTAAAGCTGCTAGAGCTGCTGATGCTAGGGCTGCTGCTAGGGATGCTAGGGCTGCTGAGCTGCGGAGAATAGAAGAGGTCACACGCGAGCGCGTACAAGCGGCGCGTCAGGCTGAGGAGGCGCGTCAGGCTGAGGCAGCTGCTAGGGATAAGGAACTAGTTCGTTTACAGGAATCAGAAAATCCACTAGCTTTTAATATTTTAAATAAATTTTTTAGAGAAGTAATTTTCGAGGAGTCTAGTAACAAATGGTATGTATTAGACCCTACAAAGTTTGGTCCGAATAATAAAATAAATGTAATATCTGCTCATGGAAGTTTAGTTCCAAATAGATTTTTTGTTGTCCCTGAAGGATTAACATTATATTTACCTGTTGCTGCGGGAGAAATACATTTCAGTACACGATTTGGGTCCGCCAGCTCACTCTCAGATGATGATGCGCACAAAAATAGTTACATTAGAGTATATAAAGAAGGTAGTTTAATACAAGATCAAACGATTGATTTTTCCCCCTTTTATTATGGCGGCGAGTTTGCTGGTAACTATTCTCCGAGGGGATTGTTAGAACTTGATGTACCAGATTATTTAGACGCGAGAAATGCGACGGAAGCAAATAAGGTAGTCATTGATTTTCTATCTAGACAGACGAAATACACACCACCTGATCTAGAGGCGGATAGAGAAGAAAAAATGCAAAGTGACATCCGCAACAAGACGAAATTTTTTGGGAAACATGCCCATCTTACACATTATGAAGATGTATATTTTGAAAATAATATAGATGGTATCATAGGTAAAGCTGATTTGATTAACTCTGCTATTAGGCTCAGAGAGGATTATTATCTTAGTGGTATTCTTCATTTAATAGCAGAAGCACGAAAAAAGCCACATTCTACTATATCTGGCGTATGGTTTGGTACATTTTGTAGATTTGGAGAAGCTATTGATATCAATAAATTTAAGAGTTGTCAAGAAAGTGAATTACCACTTCTACCAGAAGGTTTTTTTCAAGGCGATTTTCAGTATGAAGGTATAAGTGATACTTTAATGAGACAGGAATCACTTGCTTCAACTGATTCAACCATTAATTTTAAAAGAATACTTAACGAAGTATTTGAGAAGAGAGAACAATATGATGACGATGATTTTAAGGAGAGTTTTAAGGAGCGTATAGAGGGTATAAAAGACTCTGTAGATAAAAATGAGGCAATTTCATTAGAAGACGTTTGTTTTGTATTTCAAATGAAACAAAAATATCCATAAATAAATCTTAAAATCTATGAATAATTAAATCGTTTTTTATAATCACTGATAGAGGCTCTTAATGTAGGTTTATTCCATAATATATATCTACTTAATGATCCTGCAGTCATGGGTTTTTGCCAATGTTCTATCGCTTTATGGCGATTCATGTATCTTTGTTTTCTAGCAGGATCCTTATGTTTTGTATAATCACTCATTCCTGCACAGCCAAAATGAGTTGTTTTGATCTTTTTATCATTTTCATAATTTTATGTAATATTATAAATTTATCTATATATATATATATATATAGGAACAAAATGGATGAGACCAGACCCCTAAAAATTTTAAGCAACCAGCGGTTTAAACAAAAAAAATAGTTAAAAACTAAAAGAATAAAAACTAAAAGAATAAAAACTAAAAGAATAAAAACTAAAAGAATAAAAACTAAAAGAATAAAAGCTAAAAGAATAAAAACTAAAAGATTAAAAACTAAAAGATTAAAAACTAAAAGAAAAACTACGAAAAAAAATAATTCAAAGTATTTTAAAGGTTTTTTATATAGTCAAAGTGGGGGAGCTACATTAAGAGAGGAATTAGATATAATTGATACAAAATTTGCTGAGGTTGGGTCAAAGAATATAACATTAGATGGAATACAAACTATTAGAGAATCTTTAATAATAATTAACCAAGGACTTAATAAACTTAAAGATACATGGGAAGAAACTAAAACTAGCAATGATAATTTATTGGATGAATATAAATATCATTTAAATAATTACAAAAAATTAAAAGTTAATTATAGTTATTTAGGAAGAATACATGGGTTAATAAATACTTTTTTAGAAAATAACTTATTTATAAATGATACATCAAAACGCGGTGGAACAAATAGAGAAATTATTTATAGTGATTCTTTTGTAGATAAAAGTGATCCAGAAATATTAGAATATTTTAGTGATAAAAAGTTCAAATTTTTAATTTTAGGAGGAGGGCCTGTTGGATTATTTAGTGCTTATATATTATCTATAAATTTCCCAGATTCTGAAATATTATTAGTAGATAATAGAATATTAACAAACCATAATCGTCAATTTACTAGAAATAATATTTTATTTAAAGTACCAGAAATAATTTTAAATCCCGATAGAATACCGTTAGATAAAATAAATAAAGAAAATTTTAATGGGGATGGTAACGCAATTTATAAAATTGAACAAAAATTAACAGATTTAATAAATAAAAAAAAAAAAATATCAACATTATATTCAGAATTAGATGTAATTGATCTAATTTTGAATGATAATATAAATGTTGATTATGTTTTAAATACTACTGGAGGAAGATTAGAAACATTAATTAATGATGATAATGATTACCTAAGAAGTTTATTAACCAATAACAACGAACATAATGGTTATTATTTACCATTAAAATCTGGATTAAATAAATTTGTTTGTAGTGATGAAACTAAAAATTTTAATTATAACCCATCAAATTTTGATACAGATATAAATAATGATGACATAGTCTATTTAGATATTTCTAAAATTAGTAATAAGTTGCCTTCTCAAATATATATTACATCAAAGGGTGTTTATTTCATTAAATTTGATATAGGTGTGTCTTTATTAAATACAAATACACAACAAGGTGATACATTATACTATGCTGCAATGCAAATAAATGAATTAGTAAATACATTAAGAGAGTTAAAAAGTTAAAACATTTTTTTCATCGTAAATATCTAAAATTGGTTTAAGGATATCCATATAATATAGATAATATTGTATTCTTATATAATAAATGGAAGCTATAACTGATATTAATATTATTAGACAATCATTAAAAGGTTGCGAAGAAGTAAGTTTGCCATACAAATTTAGTAAAGGATTGCGTATCAAGTATATAACTGTTAAAGGTGAAGATGAAGCATTTTATGATGGAGGAGTATTCGATGGTATGGGTAATCATGTTATATTTATAAAAAAAGGTTCTACTAGAGCGCGCGTACCGACTTGTGTAAGGAACGATGATGGAGAAGTTGTTTACAGGTCTAGATTCTTTGTAGATCCAAGCAATAATACAAGTTGTGAAGAAAAGAAAACAGAATTAGAGAAAACGGTTTTGGCTCAACAAAAAGTTATTGAAAAGATAGCAGAACAACTTAAACTTTTAGAAGAATCTAAGGCGAATCTACAAGAAGAGCATTATGGTCTAGTTAATCTTTATCAAGATAAAGTAGATGAAGCCAAAGAATTAAAAGAAAATGAAAAGAAATATCGTTTATTACTAAGTCAATATATGTAGATATATATAAATTTTTATACTAAATATCATTACCATATAAAGATTTATCCATACGATGTTGTAGAGTTTCAGTTTCATGTGTCTTATGTGACATTAAAAATTTTTCATTAACTAATTCTGGATATAATATTTTATTTCCTATGAATTTAGGATTTACAAATAAATAATTAGGATCTTTTATTATAAATTTATCTAATTCAATTTCTTCTTTATAAATTTCTTCTTTATTTAAATCTGTAGAATCAGGTATTTCTCTGAAATCTAATGAATTATTTGCTTCAAAATTGAAAGTATCATCTTTTTCACATATAGGTGCGTGAAAAAAATCATCATAATTCCGTAGACCATAGGCATCTAAAAATGATGAATAATTGCCAGACAATGGAACACCTATTTTATGACTGTTCAATTTAAAATTATTATTACCTAAATTTGTTTCAGAACTATAATCATGACAAGCTAAAAATTGTATTTCATCGGGTCTATCTGGCAAAGGTTTATTATTTTGATATCCTTCAGTAATGTTACATATCAAAAGTAGTAATAAAATTGGTAAAACAAATTTCCATATACACATTATATTATAAAATATTAAATTTCAGACCCAGGTAATTTTAAATAAATCAACATCAAAAATGCTCTTAGATTTACTTTTTTTACCTTCCTTTTTTTGTTTTTTTTTCTTACTTTTTTTATCTTTTTTTTCTTTCTTATCTTTTTTATCTTTCTTATCTTTTTTATCTTTCTTATCTTTTTTATCTTTACCTTTAGCTCTAGTTTTTGCGCGCGGTTTCTTTTTAGGTTTTTCACTTACTTCTAGTTCTTCCACTACGTCTGAATACCTCTTAATGTCAGGTTCTTCTATAACTTCGGGTTCTTCTATACGTTTCCTTAATGATATTTTTCCTTTTTTCTTTTTTCTAACAGTCCCTTTCTTTTTCTTGAATCTACGTTTTTCCATTGTTTTAACTTCTTTTAATTCTTCTTTTAAACTGCGGATTTCATCCATTAATTTTCCTAATATACCCACTGTTTCTTTATCCATAACATCTTCTTTAACTTTTACCTTAGGTTTTTCGGGTTCATCTATTAACAATGTATCATCATGCACTCTAAATTCAAAGCCGTCTAAATTACTATTACTAAATATTGCTTGATTGGAAGTATATATAGGTGAATTTAATCTTTTATTACCAAAAGCTTGATCACCTATATCTAAGTGTTCATAAAGGTTATTACCTTCTATAGTTGAAGAGGTTTGATTAGAGGGCATACTAGTGTTTATGTCAACTAATGGTTCATCTGATTTTGATATATCTGATTTTGATATATCTGATATAAATATATCTGAACCTGAATCAGGTATATCATTACCAGGAGATGATCCTTCGTGGGATTCTACTTCTTGAAAGTATTGTTCATCTTTAGGACCTACTTCATCTTTAAATCCTACTTCATCTTTAAATCCTACTTCACCTTGTTCAGATATAACTGGTTGAGCATCAGGTATTAAATCATTACCTAGAACATCTTGTTCAGATATAACTGGTTGAGCATCAGGTATTAAATCATCACCTAGAACATCTTGTTTAGCACCGAGACCTATATCACCTTGTTCAGATATAACTGGTTGAGCATCAGGTATTAAATCATTACCTAGAACATCTTGTTCAGATATAACTGGTTGAGCATCAGGTATTAAATCATTACCTAGAACATCTTGTTTAGCATCATTACCTAGAACATCTTGTTTATCATCGAGACCTATATCACCTTGTTCAGATATGGCTGGTTGAGCATCAGGTATTAAATCATTACCTAGAACATCTTGTTTATCATCGAGACCTATATCACCTTGTTCAGATATGGCTGGTTGAGCATCAGGTATTAAATCATTACCTAGAACAGCTTGTTTAGCATCGAGACCTATATCACCTTGTTCAGATATGGCTGGTTGAGCATCAGGTATTAAATCATTACCTAGAACAGCTTGTTTAGCATCGAGACCTATATCACCTTGTTCAGATATGGCTGGTTGAGCATCAGGTATTAAATCATTACCTAGAACAGCTTGTTTAGCATCGAGACCTATATCACCTTGTTCAGATATGGCTGGTTGAGCATCAAGACTAAATTCATCCTCTTGTCTTGCCATTGCCTCAATATCTAGATTATTTTGTTTAGAATCATATATATTTTTAATTTCAGGTTTAACATCAAATTGAGAATAGAGTTTTTTATCTTCAGGAATTAACGAAGGTGGCCCTGGTTCAGAATTTTCTAATACACTTTCAACTTGTTTAGTTTTAACAGGTGGAATATTTGGATATAACTCATTTTCCTCTTTTATATCATTCATATATATATATTATATATATTATTTACAATTCAAAACTATTATCTAATAATTCTTCTTGATCAAATTCTTGTAATTCATCCCCTGTTTCACCTTCTTCATTGAAATCATTTTCATCGTAATATCCTTCTTCTTGAACTGTATCTAAGTTACCTAACACTGGTAAATCAGTTAATTCACCAGTAGATACACTTATAGCCGCATCTACTATTTCTTTATTATCAATTTCATCATATCCTTCATCAACAGAAGAATATTCATCTATCACTCTTCCTTCATTAGCTTTAACTGATTGATGATACATACTAACCACCCCGATTTTCTGTAATTCAACAGTTGAAGCACGTTTTTCATCACTCATTGTATCTAAATTTTGTATAATCTGTTGTTTTTCTTTTTCTTTTTGTTTACTTAATCTTTTACTTAAATCATCTGAATCTAAATTACTGACTACCCACCTGGAATCATAATGAACTTCAAAAATATTGATAAATAAATCCATTATGAATTTTTCCAATGTATTTATACATACATACAGATTGAATTCTTCTTCAACTGATAAATATTTTGTTTCTAGAGCAGAAATAACTTCATCATCTTCTGACTTCAATTTATCATAAAATTCTATTAATTTAGATAATGATAAAATTAAAACGTATTTAGATATAATCATATTAATAACGGGATTAATGAGTTTTAGATCTGTTACCTTTATAGTATCAATATTTTTAAGATATGGTTTAATATAATCATGTAATACTTGAAATAATAATGATTCATGGTAATTAAAAAATCCTTTATAACTTGAGTCCCTCCTAAATATATCTTGATGTAGTAATGCGTAATTATTTTTCATATAGTTATTCATTGTTTGTTTATCATTAACACGTAATTTCCAAAACTTTGAAATTTTAGGATCAGCTTGATAATTAAAAGATAAACGTGCTATTAATAATTCTATAGTGTATAAATAATGAAAACATAAATCAGTAGTTAACTTCTCACCTTTAAGGAACATATTAAATACTTTACTTACATCTGATTCACGCATATTTTTATATTTGAAACCATTGCCTACTAATAATTTCCGTTCTTCTTCATTTATATTAATATTGGTTGTAGTATTGATGAATATATTTTCAAACCGTTTCAACATTTTTACCTCTCTACCCACATTAGAAATGAATCTACTACAACTTGATATTAATTCATCTAAAGATAATTCTGATACTGATTTATTGATATCTCTTTGTATTGATAATACTTCATTAGTATCATAATTATCTTTACCCACTATATTTACAAATAATGTGATAATAGGGTTTTCATCAGATAAATCTAATGAATTAACTTGTAAAACTCTTAATAAATTATAGACTGTTTCACTACTTACATTATGGATATCAACATTATAATCATCTAAAACATAATATTTAGGTTTAATAAATTTTTTAATAGGTAATCCACATTGAACCGCTTTCATTATTTCTTTAAAATTACTTTCTTCTATCCTCAAATTATTTTCATATATAGTTGTATTATCTTCTATTTCACCATCTATTGGTAGCAAGTATTTACCTAAATAATCATTATTGATGAATCTTTTAATAATTTTATCTGATGGATCTTTACAATAACGTTTGAATAATTTTTCTTTAAATTCATCTGATAATTCTTCAAATGAAGCCTGTGGATAAACTATAAATGGTTTGTAATTATAAATCCTTTTTGATCTACTTTTTAATAAATGTAAATCATAATTATTGACATTAGTATGTATAAATTGATTACATACTTTTTCATTGGAGAAGCATGGTGATAAATCAGTATCTATTTTCAAGTAAGTTGAAATAATTTCAGGTATTATCTTAGTTCTTAGAGTTTTATATGACAATCCCCCTGTTTTAGAAGATGATTCCCATTTATATTTTTTGAATATAGCTATCATTTCTTCTTTTCTCTGAACAGTTTGTAAAAATCGTTCTATATGAATATCTATACTGTGATTAATTTGTTGGATTCTACCGTAGTTAGAAACAGAAATTCCAAATAATAATAAAAATGCTTTATTCACCATAATTTCAGATACATCTAGATTAACTAATTCATAAGGTTGAATATTTTTAGATGTATCGATATCTGTTATAAGTGATACATTTTCAACAGGATAGTTATTGTAATTTAATATATAGTAGTCTTTGAAGTCCTTATCCTTTTCTTCTAAAACGGTATTAACTGTAGTAGATAATTCACCTTTTACAAGTGGTTTGAAGGTTGGCCACTCATAATTAACATATACATTATGGGATGACAACAAATGTGTCCTATATGATACTAACTTATCTTGAATTTTAGGGTATTGTGGAGATACAAAATATTTTATAGTATTAAATATTTGTTTTCTTAAATCTAATACATCATAAGTTTTAGATTCTTCAGATAATAATCTATAATGATTCCATAATCCGTCACTTTTATAATTTGAACATAATTTAACAGTATTGTGAATGCATAAATCTATATATTTCATATTGTAGTTCACAGTTTCTAAAGAATTACTATCATTAAATTCTATAAATGATATAGATTTACCTTTCTTAATTTCATAACTGGGGACAGCGGATTGGATTACTAAAATACAAAGAGATAGAATTATAATTATCTTATTCGTATTTTTGATATATAATTGAAAATTATTAACTTCTTCTGATATTAATTTTTTCTTATTTTTATCCTTCACATATTTCTTACGTATTTCTTTTATTCTGGGATGTTCATCAGTAACAGTTATATTTTTAGATTTATATCTAACATTAGCTAAAATATCATTACTTATATTTTTATATATTTCTAGTACTAACTGTATATCTTCTTCTTTTAAATTAGTACCAATAGAGGATGCTATTAATTTAACCAGTAAAATATCATCTTCTTTATATTCTTTTAATAAATCTATATCCTCTATAAGTTCATCTCTAGATGAACTAGGTTGTTCATCCGAAAATCCTTCAAATAATGAAAATTCTTCATTACATAAGTATTCACCACAGTTCTTACAGTGTATTACACCATCTGCTGCTGCCCCACCATAAACTGTTATCATTGAATTGAATGCATCTTTATTAGAATGATATATCGATAATAATTCATAGTGCTTACATAGAACTCTTTGATTTGTATATTTATTGTATAACCAAAGATTATCTTCATCTGGGCCACTCGCCGATCTTGTATAAATTTTAATGTATTTTTGAATATATTCATTTCTCAAAGGAATATTTGTCATTGAAAGAATAGATGATAGAGCCATTTTCATCTTCAATTCTAAGGGTAGCTTAGGTAGAACTTCATCTATCGTAATTTCTTTTAATGAAGAGTTATAATCTAAATACCTTTTAACATTATCAGAAATTAATTCATTTACTAATTTAATATCACCAGATTCTAAACAGTAAGGATCTATTTCATATTGGATACAATGTGTTTTAAAATCTTTATAATTAAGAATAGTAGCTCTTAACTCCCTACTCATGTTATCTATCAATTGTTTGGTAGAAGGGGTAATTTTCTTAAGAATATCAATAAATTCTTCTTTAGTTTCATACCTCTTTGTAAAAGTGTAAAATATATTCTGATTAATTTCATCTAAGACAAAATCATCTGTTAGCGATAAACTTGTTATCATAGAATCTTTAAGGGTTTTATAAGGTAATAATTTATTAATAGAATTTAAGAAAACTAATTCATTTAATGTAAATAAATTATAATTATAAGGAAGTGTATGTCTAAGTTCCGTATCAGATAAATACAACAAACCAACAACATTTAGAGAATCTGCTGGATGAATAATATTAATATTATTATCAATTTGTGTCCCTGTATTATTCTTATTTTTACGCATATCATAACTGTAACTACCTTGACTTGATATACAGGTTGAATTGGTTAAACAATCTCTTAAATATGTTGATACTTTATTTGTTGTGTAACCTACATCTGATAAACTGGGTTCAATGGGTCTTTGTGATTGATATAACATTTGATTCAGTTGATTAAATTGTAATTGTTCTTGTTCATTAATATCAAAAAATTCTATTAGACCTTCAATGTTACCATATTGTTTCATAGGATTATCTACTACCGGTGTTAACCATTTTGGTAACGCTCTATCATTATTAATATTATATAAATAAACAGGTTTATCTTCTTTATTAATTAGTTCGATTAAGTTATCTACTGTATCATTTAAATTCTTAATTATTTGTAAATTATCATAACCATTAAAACTGTGGATTAATGATGATAATAAATCTTCTCTAATTTCAACTTTAGTATAAACTTTTTCTTTTTCATTGATTTCTTCTAATGAAATATCTAATCCATCAACAATATCTGATGTTAATTGCTTTTCTAATTGTTGTATATCATCTTTAAGAATATTTAAATCAAAGGCTATAACACGCTCTATATCTAAAATTTCATAGTTACCATCAGATTTTAATATTAAATCATCATAATTTAACAAAAATTTCAATTCTTTATCAGCATCTGTTTTAAATATCGCATAACTCTCACTTTCATTAATTTCTATCACTTCGGCTACAAAACTATCTTTAACTTTATCTAAGAGGATGGCGTATGTTTCATTGGTAGTGGGTTTAATTGTTTTTAAAAATAATTCTTCCTCCATATATACTATGTATAGATTTAATAACTTTGATTTTAACAAAGTCTTAAATATTAATAAATAGTTTTATTAATATTTATTAAAAATATATTAATTTTAAGTTAATCAGTTTTACTTACTTCATGCAACAGTAAATAAAGATGGAATATCATCTTAAATTAAATTCAACAAAATTTGTTTTAGTTCTTCTAAAGGAATTAACGTTGATCTCATTTTACCAGGTAATCCATTTACCTTGTTTTTTTCCGCCCAATCTCTTAATTCATCTTTTGATTCAAAAGAATTTATAATTTCTTGATTAGTTAATATTTCCCCCGTCGCATTTACTTTTATATCAGGTTTTTGTAAACTATGATATTCAACCTTTCTTGTCCATGTATTTCTGACAACAGGTATTCCATATTTATTTGTTAATATTTGTTCATTATCTTTAATAATATAATACATATCTTTGTTAGGATATCTGTATACAATAATATATTTATAACCAGGTTCACTATTATTTAGGTATACCTTATAATCGTGATATTCATCCAGCGGAGTAGAACCTGGATCATCGTTCCATTTTTTTTGTATTTTAAGAGTTGCTGGGATACCCCATACATCTTTATTTCTAATAATTCCATCAGGCCACATAAATTGTTCCTTAGGTATTTGTTCTTGTGTTAATGCGTCATTAAACATATTCATAGCATTTTGAACCGTATTGAAATTATGAATATATTTTTTATGATATTCAACATTATCCATGTTTATCCACCACGAGGTCGGCATAGGCGGTTCGTTTTTGTCCTGATTTAAATCATTAAATTTTTTAGTAGTTTCATCATAACCAGGTGCCAACACTACATCACCTCCAAAATATTTTCTACTATTATCCTTTCTCTTAAAATTACTTTTAACATTACGTCTAGTATTCTTTCTTCTAGTATTCTTTCTTCTGGTATTATTCTTTCTTCTGGTATTATTCTATCTTCTGGTATTATTCTTTCTTCTAATATTCTTTCTTCTAATATTCTTTCTTCCTGTATTCTTACTCATTATATTATAATTTATATTTTTTTTTAACAAAGTATTTAAAATTAAATGATAACTTATATATACAAATATGGATATTTTTCAACTAGTAGAATCCGGTGATTATATTAATGAATTTAAGAAAAATAAAGTAGTGTTTCGTAAATATCCAAATTTAAATTTAATGGTTGTGAAAAGAAAGTTTGGTTCAGAATATAATGACAATAAACCATGGTTAAATCGTTGTAGGGGTTTAGTCATAGATTATGTAAATAATGTTGTAGTATTTTGTCCTCCTGTCAAATCCAAAGAAATAGTAAATTTTGATGATATTAGTTCATTAACCTTTGATAGTGTATCTGAACTAGTAGACGGAACTATGGTTAATTTATTTCACTTTAATGGGGAATGGTTAATGAGCACTCGCTCAAATATAGGATGTAAGAATCAATGGCAATCTGATATTAGTTTTAAAGATATGTTTGATGAATGTTCTCCTAATTTTGATTTTAGTTCACTAGATAATGATCTTACACATTCATTTGTAATGAGACATAAAAAGAATAGAATTATTATACCGGTAGAAGAAAACGAATTATACCTTGTTGAGGTGAGAAAAAATAATATTATAAGTGAATTAACTGAATCAGAATATTATAAAACAAATAAACCACTTGATAAAGAAAACTTACAAAAAGAAATTAGTTGGAATCATAGTATTTTCAATGTTAAATACTTATACAAAGGTTATAGCTTTGTTCAGGGATCTAATCGTTATAAATGGTTAACCGATGACAGTAAATTTATTGAGACAATTAAACCCAATACTAATAATCATTTACTTAATTATCTACAATTGAGAAAATCTGGACACCTAACTAATTACCTTAAATACTTTCCTGAAAACCGACATATTTATGATGACTTTAGGAAAAAGGTCCATGAATTAACGAAACAACTTCAACACTATTATAGAAATGTATTTATCTATAAAAATATTGAAAAATCAGATGTTCCTTATGTTCTGAAACCTTTTGTTCATGAGTTACATGGCGTATATTTAAGAGATAAACAAGGAATTTCTTGGGAAGATGTTAAAATGTTTGTTTATAACTTAGAACCTAAGCGGATATGCTTCGCTCTAAATAATATCTAATCTATTATATAAATTAATGGGAAAGCGTGTAAATACTAAGCGTAGAAATACTAAGCATAGAAATACTAATCGTAAATTAAAGTTATTAAGGGGGGGGCGGGTACATCAGCAGAAACATCAATAAAAATATCACAAAATAAAGCATATATAATAATATTATTAAATATTATTAAGGATCTAATGATTATCCCTAGTATCAAAACTATACTATCCAAAAAAAAATACTTATATCAAGGTGATTTTAAAACAACAGAGTATGAAGATATCGAAAGTGTGATTCAGGCCGCTGTTGATGGCTATTAGCGGTGATACAGTCTATTAGCAATGAATAATAATAGATGTAACAATTTACACAGATGATATAAATGGTGGGTATCCTAAATATCCTAGAATTACTTATATTAAAATCTATATTAAAATATAAAATGGGAAAGCGTAGAAGTAATTTGTCTAAGCGTAGAAGTAATTTGTCTAAGCGTAGAAGTAATTTGTCTAAGCGTAGAAGTAATTTGTCTAAGCGTAGAAATAAGATTATTAGAGGCGGCTCCATGCATTTTGAGCCGTCGCCGAGGGAGGAGGAGGAGCAGCAGCCACAGCTGACCCTGCAGCAACAGGAGGCGGAAGCGGCCGTAGATGCAGCGTTCGCTCGGGAGGAGAAGGCGGCGCGGAAGGAAGCGCGATTAGCCCTCAAGACGAAACATGAGCAGGAGGAACGTTTTGCGGCGATAAAAGAAAGAAACCTAAAGGTGAATGCGGCGAAGGCGGTGCGGGAGGAAGAGCGAATAGCCCTCAAGAAGAAATATGAGCCGGATCGTGTTGAGATGAAGGAGGTGCGTTTCGAGGGGGATATAACTCCTGATAAAATGAAAGAAATTATAAATTTTATGGTAGACTACATCAAGAAGCAGAGCGGTTACAGCTCAGATACTAAACGAAAACTTCACGGTGAGTGCACCGATTTGTTGAGTCCGTTAATTCAATGATAAGAAATTGAAATAAATTTTAATTTATATTAAATCACATCTTGACGCTGAGCGGCACCGGTTTCATGACTCACGCGCAAAACAGAATACTCACGATAAATGCATCAAACTACCGTTTATTTAATTAAATTATAATAAACTCAAAGTGTTTTCCTAGCTTCTGTCAAAATTTCTCTGTAAATACCCATTAAATCTTCTAATACATCGTCCATAAATTTAACCAAAGCATTTAACTTAAATTCTTCACTTTGTTTAAAGACTTCATTTTTTGGATTGAATCCAATATATAAGTTTACATATTCTTCAAGTGGATGTGATTTTTTATATCCACAAAATCCTAAAATACTATCTTCTTCTGTATAATGATTTACTAAATGAGATTGTAAAACATTTCCAAGTGTATCATTTTGTCCACATAACTTAAGTAAATAGTAATTTTCTACATCTGTTGGTTCAAAAATTATTGAAGTTGTTCCACCTTTTACCAAATTAATGAAATGATCTTTTAGTGTATCAAGTTTTTCAATCATAATTTCATTAGCTAATTGAAATAATTCACTTGATGTATATTTATGTTGTGATGTTATAGTAAATTTATAACGATTGGCTTCATTATTAGCATCTCTAAAATAGTACCTTTCTCCCTCCGATATACGTAGTGATTCTATAAATTCTTCTCTAGGTTTATCTTCTACTATACCTTTTTGATTTGCTTTGTCATTTGCTACTTTGATGAACAATTCTTCATTTTCCAAGAATACATAAGTCGCATCTGAAACTGCTTTCCATGCGGCATGCTCCCTACCATCCGAAACACTTGGAACACCATATAAGACTAATTCTTGGAATTGACCTTCAACATTTGTTGATTTAAGTTCTGTCAATAATATAGGATATTGTGATCCTCTAAATTCAAATTTTCTTAAAATTTCATCATGTTCTTGTTTAGACAAAGGTTTATTCATATCATACTCATCTAACTCAACCGAATCACTTGGTTTAACACCTTTCTTAAGTGGTAGAATCTGAATATCATCAGTTGTTACAAACTTAAATGGTTCAGAACTATCATGTTTGACATTTAAGTAAAATAGATATTGACTTTCATATTTTTTAGGATCTAAGTATAGTGGAATCATAGCTAACCTTTGCATGATAAACTCATTATGTAATGAAGTATTATTAGTTTGAATAACTATATCTTTCTTTTGTTCTTCATCAAAACGGAAAGCAATAGCTGGTATTTCAGACATTAAAGTTCTTCTTAAACTATTTACAATACTTTTGTCTAAACCATATTCATCATTTCCATCAAGTGTAAATTCAAGTGCTCCTTTCTTAGATTCTAAGGTAGATATATTTACAGAGAAAGAAGGCATATTATATTATATACTTGTTTTTATATTTTTAAATCAAATTTAATATTATATATATATATATATAATGCCTAGAAGAAGTATCAGACGGAATGCTAAACGTAGAACAAAACGTATAAAAAAAGTCATAGGAGGCGCTGATAAACCAACGCGCCCAGCGCGCCCAGCGCGCCCAGCACCACTTAACCCTGACCAATCGAAAGGTGCACTAGAAGAAGAAGAAGAAATTCAACGTTTTAAAACTAAACTTCATCAAACTAATTTTGATGTTAATCAAATGTTTGTAATCTCAATTATGGCGGACGTTATATACAGTTTAGCGTCAGGTAATGATATTTCTAGAAAGAATTTAAACAAAATCCTTGCAATCAAACAATATGCATAATGTGTATGTTTATTCATCATTTAATTATTTATTTTATATAGATAAATGAGTGATAGAATTATCTACATAAGTCGTGCTTGCCCTCATTGTAAGAAATTATTGATTGGACTTCATAGATATGAATTCCTAAAGAATCAATTTAGAATAGTTGATATACAAACACAACAGTTCCCTGATTATATCGAAACTGTTCCTACTTTAGTAGCAAATCAACAAATGATAAAGAATGATGATGTATTTGGATACATGAATAATTTAGTTGAACAAATATTTAGACAAAATCCAGAACTCAAAGATAAGTACCATCCTAAACAAGCACCTCCTCAACAAGCTCAACAAGGACCACCTCAAAATTCTCAACTATCAAATCAACAACAGACAGTAGGGAGACCTAACCATGAATCTATGAAAAGTATTGGTCAAGAACCAGAAAAGAAAGATCCTGTAGATGAATTAATAGGGTGGTGTCCCGATGGAGGGTGTTCATTTTCACCTATCACTGAAGCAAGTGATGATTGTTCTAAAAGAATGGATACAATAGACGATACAAGGTTTTCATTTATTTCGGACAATGATGATAAAATACCCATCGATTCTGTCCATAAAGTACCTATGAAACAAAGTAACGATGAATTTCAGAGGACAGAAAAGTTACAGCAGATGGATTCTTCATATGAAAGGTTAATGGCCGAAAGACAACTTATAAAATAATTGCGTTAAGTTATATTTTTTATTTATCTCTTTTATAATAAATGGATGTAAACAATCAATGTTTATCGGTTTTTAAGTCTTTTATTAATGATATAATTAAAGTCTTTCCTGAATATAAAATTAAATTAGAAGATATTTATGGTTCTATAATTAAGTTAGATACGTGTGTTATAGATGAATGCGAACTTTTAAAAGAATTTTTAGAAAGAGTTCATAAATTAAATAAAAGAATTACCAATAAAGATGATAATATGTTTGTTGATGATCCATTAATTTTAACAGATATTTCTTTTAAAAATATTTGGACCAATAACATAAGTTATAAAACTAAAGAAAGTATTTGGAAATACCTACAAACATTTTGCTTAATATCTATGAATTATAATTCTAATAAAGATTTACAAACAGCTTTAGCAGAATTATCCGAAAATAATCAAGCCGATATTAAAGATAAAAATATCGCATCTGATGTTAAAAAAATAAAGAAAATGACTGATAATATTAAAGAACCTATTGCTCAAGATATAGGCGATACTCAAAGTAGTGATACTCAAAGTAGTGTAGATCAATCAGCTGAACCTCTTAATCCATTCGAACAAATTATGAATAATAGTGAAATCGGAAAATTAGCAGAACAAGTTTCTAAAGAATTAGACATTGAAAGTATGTTAGGTGGTTCAGATTCAGATAATCCGATGGAACTATTTAGCAATCTAATGAGTGGTGGTGCGATGAATAAGATAATGGGAACTATCCATAATGTTGTTAACACTAAAGTAGAAAGTGGTGAATTAGATAGAGATTCTATGACTAATGAAGCACAAAACATGTATGGTCAATTGGGTCAATCTGAAATGTTTCAACAAATGACACAGCAAATGGGTAATCAACCAAATTCTAAAGTAATTAATCAAGCGCAAGATAATAATCCACATACAAGTAATAAAACAAAATCTAGATTACAAAAAAAATTAAAAGAAAAACAAAATGTTCAAGTAAATAAAGTAGATAATTAAATAATATCTAATCATATATAATGTATACATCGTTTTGGTATAACAACCCTAAGATATTAATTGAAAAAAAACATTTATTTGAAATATTCCCTGTTAAAGAATATGATATGGTTAGAAAATTAAATGCTATTATGAGATTTAGTTTATACTATACTATCATAGTTTATTTATACAATAGAAATACAAATATTTTAGCATTACCACTAATAGTTGGATTAGTTACATATTTCATTTTTAAGAATAATTCATCCGTACAAAAAGAAAATGATTTAAATAAATTAAAAAATGATATTTCTATACCATTAGAATCCACACCAGTAGATGTATCATCTCAATTACATAATGTAGGGTGTCAACTCCCAACTAAAGATAACCCTTTTATGAATACTCCTTATTTTGATATAGCGGCAGATAAAGAACCTTCCAAATCATGCACATCTTATGATAATAAAGGTGTTCAAAGAAAAATAGAAAAAGAATTTGATAAAGGATTATATAAGAATTATACCGATATTTTTGGTAAAGAAAATTCACAGAGACAATTTTTTAGTGTTCCTTATAGGGAAGGTGTACCAGATCAATCTGCTTTTGCTAATTGGTTATATAGAACAACCGATACATGTAAAGAAGGTAATGGATTAGCTTGTTTAGCAGTAGGGGATGGGAACGGAGGTGGTCAAGGTATTCCTTAAAATTAATTATTTATTTTAAATTTAATTTTGTTTACATATAGATAAAAAATATCTATTTAAGTATAAATGACTAGTGTTGAAAAGGGTATAATGGATCCATTAGGTTACAGAGCGCATGCTAATCCAGAATCAACTGATTCTAAACCAAGTGAATGCTTGAAGCAAGAAAATGATAAAAAAGAATTCAATTTATATAATAAGGCATCCATAAAAAGTGATCCCGTTGCTGTAGATCTTGATATAATTCAATCTAAAGGACCGGGTAATTATTTTTTAGATAACACTTTTGGTTGTGAATGTGAATTAAAAGATGCTCGTGATGTTCAACTTTCTCAGGTAACTGTTAATTTTAATGGTGGCGTCGGTTGGATGGGTGAAAAGGGATGCTTAATTGATAATGATACCAATCTAAGACAAAGTGATGATTTATTAACAAACAAAAATTATATCAATCAATTAGTTGAAAGGGAACATCTAACTACCGGTGATTTAACTAGAGGTTTCTTTGATGTAGATACTGAAAGCGTTATTAGACCAGGTATAATTGCTAGTGATGATAGAGCATGTAATTCGCTTACAGGAGTTACTATTGGAAATTACTTTACACCGATGATTCCAAAGCTACGCGATGAAGTTCAAAACCCGGTTCATATTATACCAGAAAATAGTATGGATTCATGGGTAAGAGGCGGATTACCAACTAGACAGATGCAAAGGAATGAAGATTATTTAAGAAGATGTCAAGATAAAACACATCAAAATATAAATTAAATTTATAGTAACTAAAAATTATAGTAAATTAAAATATTAAGTTATATATATGGAAATTGGAAAAGCATACGATGAAAAACAAAATAAACTTATGAACGATCAATCAGTTGGACCTGGATTATATTTGTTAGATGAATCATTAAAAACTAAGTTACCTGTTTATCCGTGGGCACCAGGTTCTAATATAAATGTAGATAAACAAGGTGTTAATACAGATTATGTTGACGCACATTCAGAATTATTAAATTTGTCTAGACCAAATACAAATAATATATTTCTCCAATATTCACCATTCGATAAAAAGACATTTCAAGAACCATTACATGGAGACGATGGATATTTTAATCAAGAAAATACGCGTATAACTAATCCAGCATTTGACCTTAGAGAATTTGGTATCAATAGATGGGAAGCATTACCTCTCAATCCTCAAGCTACGGCATTAGAACCATTTTCAAGAATTGGTAAAAACACCGTATTAGATGTTTTAGATAACCATAAAACATTATGTTAATTAATTTTTTAAATTTTATATTCAGTATTTTATATAAAAATAAAATACTCCTTAAGATAATATGGACGAGCACTACTTATCTTATAATATAGTTATAAAAGATAATAAAACATTTTATCAAGATAAACAAGTAAAAAAACATAACTGGCACCTTAAGTTATCTGAATTAGGTTGGGATAAACTTCATAAACAATGGATAAGAAAGTTGAATCGTTTACATAACCCTTACCCTAATAACTCATTGTTTGGCTCTTTAGAATGTGGAGATGATGGTGATTGTTTATTCCATTGTATAAGTTATGCTCTTAATACAAAATGTGAAGAATTCTATGATTCAAGTGATATCCGTAAATTGGTTGCTGAATCTTTAACAAGAGAACAATTTGATAATATTATAAGTTGTTACCGTTGTATGAAAGATTTAGACGATTTTGATGAATCATGGGATCCATATGAAATAGATACCTTAGAAAAATTTAAAGAAGAAATTTGTAAAACTGGTCACTCTTATTGGGGTGATCACTTATTACTTCAACTTATTATGGATGTATTCAATATAAATATATATATATTATCACAAAATGAAATACTAGATGTATATGAACCATATATATTGGGTAATATTTATGATATGAATAAAAATACTATATTCTTAATTCATGAAAATAATTTACATTTCAAGTTATTAGGTCATTTTGATGATATAATGATGATATATTTTAATAATAATAATATTCCTTTAGAAATGAAGAAGATGTTTAATTTAAAATAAATTATATTCTATAACAAGTATATATGGAAGGAATAATTTTACTCGGATTGGCGGGTGCTGGTTATCTAATGAATAAAAATAAAGAAGAAGAAGAACAATCTAGAAGTATAGAGACTAATGTTAGACCTCGAGTAACACAAGGTTCTAATTCATCAATATATGATATAAATAATTATCTTGATTCAAAGAAATATGAACAATTATTATTAGATAAGAATTTTGACCAAACTCTAAATAATCAAAGTAATATGGTATCAGATTATAATGCTAAACTTAAAGAGATTGAACCTAAATCAGATATTGTAATGGGTATAGATGGCAACCCTATTAATAAAGATAATTTTTTAGTAAATGATCAAGGTATTAAAGTGGAACCATATTATAGGGGCGATGGACCGTCTGCAGTAGACCTAGCTAGAAGTACCGGTTTAGATAGACACCAAGGTATGAGTGATTATAGGTATACTCATAGAGATGCTAGACATAATGGAGTGAATCTAAATGGTGCTCCTCAACCGTTTGTAAATGGTAATCCATTTGGTTTAAGTGATACAGGTCCAGCCATGGAACAAAATAGATATGATTCAGGTATGTATAGAACAAGTGAGTTACCTTTTGAACAAGAAAGAGTAGCACATATTGATAGAAACAGTGATGTGAACAGAGATGTTGGCGATATTTATGCTCAAAGGAATGGTATAGATAATCTTAGAGCATTAAGTAATCCTAAATTAACATTTGAAGGGAAAGTTATTGCGGGTAAAGGTGTCGATGAAAGGGGTGTTGAAGGTCAAGTTTTTAAGAATTTACCTAATCAAGATTATGAACAAAATGCTGGCCAATGGTTAGTTACAACTGGGTCAACTACCTCAGCACAGATTAGACCAGCTCAAATACTCCCTGAAACTAATAGACAATATCTAAATCGCCAAGAAATAGGTGTCCCTGGTTCTTCTGTAAATATGTCTGAAGAAAAAAGACCAATGTTTAAGAAATCAGATAGACAGCAATTAGAATCAGATACTATTAGGAATGCTATAGGGACTGAAGTTTATGCAGATGGTGACCATAGAATGGATTCTTATAATGTATATGCTAATGAAAGAGAAGTAACAAGTGAAAGGACTCATCAAAGTAATTTATTATCTAATGTACCAGATCAAACAGTTCAACTTCAAGATGGTATTAAACGAACAGTTAAAGAAACAACATTAGATCCAGCTAATCCAGATGGATTCTTCTCTATGGAAGAAAAAAGACCCGAAGAAAGATTAAAAGATCTACCTAAAACAACAGTAAATGAAACAGTTAATTATGAACATAATGGTATTGTAAGTGGTCCAGATGGTCCAACAGATAACGACCAGTATAGTAGAGCGGACTTAAAAGTGTGTAATCATTTTGATTATACCGGTAATGCCAGAGGTTCTACATTACAAGAAACAGCTTCAGACCAATTTGATAGAGCTGATCTCAAAGTATGTAACCATTTTGAATATACGGGTAATGCTCAAGGTTCCACTTTACAAGAGATGGCCCAGGATCAATACTATAGAGCAGACTTAAATATAAATAAAGAGGTTATAGCACAAGGTAGAGAACCCACCAGAGAATCTGCTAAAATTTCTAATGGTGGAGATATTATGAATGTTGATATCAAAAAAATTGAATCTGATTATTTCACACACCACCAAACGGGCGTTGACAGAGTTTATCAAGTTATTCCACAAGATCAACCATGTGAATTAACTCGTAGTAAAGATACTTTAGACAATGATAAATTGGCATATCGTATAGAAGGAGACTTACTAGATCCGTTTAAACATAATCCTTATACACAATCATTACATTCTTTTGCTTATTAGTTAATTTAATTTTATTTTATATATTATATGGTGAAACTAGAAAAAATAGTTTGTTTTATATTTACCTTGTTTATTGTCTATTTAGTCAATAAACACTGTTTAGTTGAAGGTATCATAAATTTAAATTCTTTTACTAATTGTATAGATGATCCACAATGGTATACATTAGATCAAGATGGCCAGAAAAATTATTGTAAAGATATAGGTAATTCTGCTAGCTGTTATGATATGGATCCATTACAACAAGAGGGTTGGGAAAGATGTTTAGAAACGTGTGGTAACTGTGCTGATACAACAGTTTCTATAGCACCCATGGATAATTCTGCCCTTTACTCAGGTGGAACGGGTGAAGATTTTGATAGAGTTGATATAGACGATTCAAGGAAATGGTTAGGGTTAGGTGTAGGGGACGAAGATACTATGGACGTTAGAGAAAGTTTAACTAGAGATGAAGAAGATGATATAGTAAATATTTTTGACCGACTTGAAACTGTTGAAGATTTATATGACATGTTATTAGGTTCTATTAGTTCTTGTTTAGATTGCAGTATTTATGATGAAGATGAGTGTGATCAAATAGATAATTGCGAATTTCAAGGTGATAAATGTGTTAATAAAGAATCAGATAAAGCTGATAGTTTTCTTTCATGTAATGGTAGTGAACTAGGGTGTAATTATACAATTAAAGATATTAAAGATGATGATGATGATAGCGATGATACAACTAATACTGTAAATATAAATAGTACAAACATAGTTAGAACATTCGTGAAACAAAAATGTGAAACTGATGGTGAATGTAGTATTTTATTCCCTACATATGAATTTAGTTGTGATAATATACCAGATCCTGATTCATCTAGACATGAATATAATACTCTAGACTATCAACCTAGACCTGCTGAAGAAAGGTGGTGTTTGAAACCATCATATTATGCTGATAATAATGTTACTCAAATTGTTGATCTAATGAATACCATTAACATGCAATTTAATGAATTTAAAAATAAATTTAGAAACTCTGTAGAAATTAGAAATATAATAGAAACTAAAGATAATATATTTAATTTAATTAATAGTGGTGAGACTATTCAGGGTAATGTTATAATTAGTTTAAATAGTGACCTATCTAGATTTATACTAAATAATAGTGATAATCTAGATTCAGAAAATAATTTAGAAATATCTAATATCATTACAAATTTAACATCTTTAGAACCATTAATAACTGGATTAACAGATGATATATCAGACAAAATAGTTATTTATAATAATAATATAACTCCTTTTATTTCATCAACCAGAGGCAATGATTGTTTAACGGATATAACAACAGGTATAACAAATGCTAATATTGTTGTAAATGATAATAATACAATTTCTGTACGTAATCAGGATGATGATACCACAAATGTTACCGATTGGGCTGAAGAAGGACTAGAAATACCACTATTATCAAAAACGGGTGCTGAAGAACCTATGTATTGTATGGGTGGTATAACTATAAGTGATATAGATAATGGAGAAATAACCTTGAATTCAACTCCTATAAATATTATAAATAATTTAATGAATATTCCTAGTGAAGGTTTAAATATTAATAATGTATTAACTACTCTATCTTCGCCTGACGGTAACACCGCACAACAAATTACTAATAATGATAATAATAATTTATTAAACAATATTCAAGATAACTGTTTAGTAAATAAAGAAACAGGTTCTAACGTAATTAATAAATGCTACAAAGTTAATGTAGATGATGATGATGATAATAAAACAAAAGCTAAAGAAGCATGTATTGATTACTGTATAAAAACAACATCTGATACTAACTATATATCTTTAAATGATGATAATAATTGTAGATGTTTCAAAGATTTACCATTAAGTGATACTGGTGAAACATATGCAAGCATAATAGATGGAGATAGTTGTTCTGCTGGATCTTATGAATTACTAGACAAAGGTAGAATCGCCGGTGTTGAGCACCTGCCTACAGCTGTAAGCGATCCAAATGAAGGAATGATAAAACATTGTAAAAGTTACTTTTTATTAGAAAAAGTTTTAACAGAACAAGATATACCAGATGATGATGAAAATAGACAAGATAAAATAGATAATATAGATAATATGAAAGATAGAATAAGTTTATATGACGTTTGTCCAACACAATGTAAAGCCGTAGGTTGTGTATCATAATTACGTATTTTTACTAATTTATATTTTAATAACTATTAATAATGACAACAATTATTGATGAAGAAGAACCAGATGGTTTTATTATCTATATGTTTGATAGCGAACCCAAAGAAAAGGCTTCTATACAATTAGAATGTCCTGATATTCCACCTAAAAAGAACGTTCACCTCCACTTATTTGAACAGTTGTTAATGATTTATGTAGGGGGTTTAAAACACTTATGGTCAGATTCAGACGGTAAAGTAGACTTAACTAAATTAACTGAAGAAAATATTCAATTAATGAAAAGATACTTTGAAAGCATAGATTATGAAGTTAATATAGAAGTGTTTGACTTATCTACCTATCAATTTAAATTTCCAGATTATTTTAAAAATCAAGAAAAAATAACAGATGCTATTATGTTAAATGAATTTTTTTATGAATCTCAGGGATCAGATACTAAAATGTATAGAATATCTTTTGACTTCTTATAATTAAATTTAAAGTTTATTATCTACTATTTATAAAATGGTTAATTACATATCTTTATTGAGATTTCATATATTTCATAAATTACATGTAATTAATCGTAATAATTTCAATAAAAGTTGGTTAGCATTCCAAAATGAAAAGAATAAATTAAAATTATCATATAGCAGAGATGAATATATTAGAATACTGAAAAAATATGGTATCAATAATTTATCATAATGTATTTAAACATTTAACTTAAAATTAATTTAGATGAGAACAATGCCTAAAGCACCAGAGGGACCATATACACCTATAAATGAGAAACCTAACTATAATTCAAATAATGTTATTGAAGCTAAAGTAGTAAATAATATAAATAATGATTTCACATTACTCACACCAATATCATCATCTGAAGTAAGAACTAATTTTGTATCAAAAGTATATTTGGTGCTATGGTTACAATTAATGGTAACAAGTATCTTTATAGGGTGTTGTAACCAACTTGAACCAGTTCAAAAGTTTATGTTATCACCTATAGGAACATCATTAATGTTCCCTGTTGTAATATTACTACTAACTATGACATGTATGTTATCATGTTATCAAGATACTCTTAGAAGGAAACCATATTCATATATTTATTTATCCGTATTCACACTTTTAATGAGTTATATAGTTGGTTACACTGGGATAGCCTATAAATTAAATACTTTATTACTTTCAGGGATATCAACCTTAAGTATTTTTTCAGGATTATCTATCTATGCTATCCAAACAAAATATGATTATACTGATAAAGGTGGGTATTTATTAGCAGGATTATTTGGACTCGTGTTATTATCAATTTTTGTTTCTTTTACAAATTACAATACCTTAAATATAGTTTATGCTGTGGGTGGTTCTGTATTATTCTCGTTCTATATTGTTTATGATACACAGTTAATAGTGGGTGGAGAACATAACAAAATAATGTTTCACATAGATGATTATGTTTTAGCAGCAGTTTCGCTTTACTTAGATGTTATTAATTTATTTCTAATGATTTTAAGATTACTAAATGGTGAAAGAGAATAATATCTATATATATATAAATGGGTAGAAAGAATTTGTCTAAGCGTAATTCTAAGCGTAGGGGTAATAAATATAGGAATTCTAAACGTATGAATTCTAAACGTATGAATTCTAAACGTAGGTATTATAAGCGTAGAACTAATAATTATAGGAATACTAAGAAAAGAAATAATAAATTCAAGAATTCTAATCGTAAATTAAAAAAGTTCATAGGAGGAGAAGTGAAAACAATTAAAATGGATGTCTCGGGGATGGAACTAAAGGAAGTGAACGAGGAAATTATTACTTATTTAGAATTTAAGTATAATGATACCAAGTTTAACATTAACTTTAAAACCCCTAATTATATAATTGAAAATACTAATACAGATTTAATAACTAGTGTTAGAGCTAGTATCGTACAAGAGTTTACGAAAATAAAAGATAGCTTTGATGGTGTATCTAAATTAGAACGTGACTACAACATTACTTATACATATTATTTTGAGGTGAATGATAGAGGTGGTAGGGTTGAACTTAGGGTAAATAATACTATTTATAAAGATATCAATATAGAAAATATAAAGGCTCTTATTATTAAATTAAAATATGAAGAGATGTCCTCTGTTTAATAATATATTTTAGTTTCAATTATATAAATAAAATATTTACTAATCATTAAAGAATGGATGATATTAATGTCCCTATATTCAGTCAAGCTAAGTTAGAATATACTAAGCAATTAGTAGATATTCTGTATATGAATATTTATGATGGTGTTAGGTCTATTTACGATGATGCTAAAGTAGTTTATGTTAAAAAACGTGTTCCTATAGTAACACTATTTAGGTCTTTATTAGAACAAGTCCCAAAATGGAATTCAGAAATAATTCAAAAAGAAACTGACAGAATTGAGAAGTCTTCTAAATGTGATTGGTTAGATGAATTGCTTACAGCAGTATTTATTAGTCATACAAGAATTTTAATGTCTATAGGTTCTAATCATAATTTTAATAAAATTAATGTAACTATACCTAAAACAACTACATTTATTCATAAATCATACATAAATATAGCTAGAGAGGTATGGAAAAATCCTTATCTGTTTGATGACAATATTCCTGGTCATGAATATCAAAGAAATATGAAACAATTAGAAGATATGATTAAATTAACAATTGAAGATACAATTAGAAGACAATTACCTATTAAAGAAATATTAAGAGAACATTTAGAAAATGCAAATGAACCAAAACAACCGCAAAATCAATTAGATATGAAGACATTAGTTGATGAAATACGTAAAGCTACGTCACAAGTTAATAATGATACTAATAATGATACTAATAATGAAACAAATTATGATTCTAATTATGAAACAGATGATGAAGAAAAGGTTGAAAGAAATACTAATAATTTTTCATCTATTTTTAATAAAGAAGAAGAAGAAGATGTTGAATTATCTACATTCAATAATTCACAGACAAATACACATAACACAATTGAAAATACTATAACTGGACAATCTATAGATGCTATACCAGATAATACATACGTAACACCTGATACATCACCTTTTAGAGATTCAGAAGATCCAGATGAAGATCAAATAAAGAAAGCAACTCAAAATATAGTATTAAATGACATAACTGAACCTGTTGTAGAACCATCTTATGATAATACTGATATTGTATCACCCACCAAATCAGATAATAATGATAATAAATTAGAAAACATGGTAAAAGAATTAAGTATGGATAAAAGGCTTACACCATCTTTAGCGCCCACGGTTAAAATTGATAAATTAGGGGACTCTAATAGTTCCAGTTCAACTAATAATTCTAATACAAATAATTCTAATACAAATATTTTAGCAACAGTAGTTAAAAAAGAAGGCGATGTTAAAACCCCTTCAACTAATCCAGGTTCACCTAAACCAGAACCAGTTAAATCAGCATTAACATCACCATTTTCATTTGATAATTTATATTCAGGTATAAAAGGCGAAGGAAAAGTAGAAGAAGTTAAAGATACCAATCAAAATACTGTTACTAAATCTAATGAAACTATAGTTATTAAAGATCCTCTAACTCCACCATCTATAATTTCTACAAACGCAGATGTTATGAAGGAAGTCATAAGTATCGATAAAAAAGAAGAACAAATAGATGATACTAAATCATTAGATATTTTCTTTAGTGATATTCAAAAAATGGCTAATCCATCTTTAAACCCTATGGAACCTATTAAAGAAGAAACTAAATATACATTATTTGAAGATGCTTGTGATAAAGAATGAGTGATAAAGAATGAGTGATAAAGAATGAGTGATAAAGAATGAGTGATAAAGAATGAGTGATAAAGAATGAGTGATAAAGAATGAGTGATAAAGAATGAGTGATAAAGAATGATTTTAAAAGAATGAGTGAAATAAAATTAATGAAGTAAGTATAATACGGTAAAATATTCTATAATGTATGATTATAACATGTTTGATAATCCATTTATTTTTGGTTTAGTTACCAGCACATTGATAACATTTATTTCTTATATTATTTCTAAAAATAGAAACAAATCAGAACAAGAACAAAAAGATAAATTAAATGATATGATTATATTATTCATACTTTGTTTTGTAATAATAGTTGTAGGAAAAATAATGGTGAGTGGTAGCAACACCCCTACAATGTCTGCTACTAAAGTAGTTGAAACTAAAGGTGGACAATGTCCATTTTAAACCGAATAATAAGTTGATTTAGGGAATTGTTTCTTCTTGACTCTGTAACAATGGAAAAAAGGATTTACAATAACATCTTTAGGTAAACAATTACATGCGTCCCTGGAAATCTTAATATATAAATCAAAGTTATCTTTTTCTTTATCTAACCTTGTACCATTTTTATCTGTTACCAAGAATTTTAAGAAATCTAAGAAATTCTGATAATATTCTTCATCTTCTAAATCATCATCATGGTTATATCGTATTTCATCTATCATAGTTATTGCTAAACGACATAAATCAAAATGATAACTTGGATAAACCATATCTTTATATTCAGTTTTTAAGAAACTAACTTGTGGGGGATGCGTGTACTGACCCTCTGCTTCACCATATTTTGAGAAAACATCATTCATATAAGTTTTTTTCCTGAATGTAAAAATACTTCTTCCAAAATCAATTATTTTAAATAATTTACCAAAAGTAGGAACTTTAAAGTATTGATTATTGTATTTATAGTATAAGAAAGGTCTATCTGTTTTTACATACATTATATTATTGATATGTAAATCATTATGTGTAAAATAATAATGCTTTTGAAGGTAGATTAGAGCAAATGTAACTTGAAATAAACAACTTCTTAATAATTCTAAGTTCATATATTTTTGAATAATATCTTCTAAAGTTCCCTCCAGAGTTTCAATAAATAGGTGAATTACTGGAAATTTTTTGAAAGTAGCTATATAATCATTATTTGATGAATCATCTGAATCATCTGAATCATCTGAATCATCTGAATCATCTGAATCATCTGAATCATCTGAATCATCAAAATCATCTTTACTACAAAATTCTTCTATATCGATTATTTTATTAACTTTATGAAACCCTTCATGATTTTCAAATTCATCTATATCTTCACTTATATCATGTTTATAATTTCCTAAACCATTACACGAACCATAGTATGTGGGAAATGATGGATTTTTATTACTCTCAGCTATTTTACTAACTAAGAAAGAAAAAAAAACATCTATGTAAGCCATATTATTCATATCATTCACTTTAACTACTGTATTAAAATTGTAATTTGATGGTAACAGTGGGTTCCTTTTCTTAGTAAATGAATAATTATTAAGTAAATAATGTATAGGATCTAATAATGGTATTGTTTTACAAAATAAGTTTGTTTCAGTATTACTTTGATCCATTTTATTGATCACATTAGCTTTGATTATCATATTTGAATTATATTCTTTAGAATTTTCTATACTTAATATTTCTTTTATATAATTATTTCTCTTAAAATCTATCAGTCTATGTGAATTGGGTGTATTATGTATATAAAAAAAAAGAGACATAATTGGAAAATATAATTGTGGTTCTTTTGTATCCAAAATATTTCTTAAAGAATTATTAAGTATTTTCATTTCATTTTTATTCCATTTAGAATATTGTATATTCATTATCAATTCTTATACAATAATTGTATAGATTAAACGTTTATTACCTTAAATAAATTTATCAATAAATGTATAATGGCGGAAATTCAATTAAAGAAGTTTGATATGAATCAAATAAAAGATGATAAAGTGGTTGTATTAATTGGTAAGCGAGAAACTGGTAAATCATTTTTATGTAAAGATTTACTACACCAACATAAAGATATACCGTGTGGTCAAGTTATTTCTGCCACAGAATCAGCTAATGGTTACTATGGTAAAATGGTGCCCCCCATTTTTATACATGATGAATATAAACCCGAAATAATAGCGAATGTCCTTAAGAGACAACGAATGATGATTGACAAAATAAATTCTAATGTTACTGTTGATCCAAGGTTATTCTTATTATTAGATGATTGTATATATGATCAAACTTGGGTTAAAGATAAAAATGTTCGTTCGTTATTTATGAATGGTCGTCACTTTAAGATTTTATTTATAATAACAATGCAATACGCTTTAGGTATTCCACCTAACCTTAGAACTAATGTAGATTTCGTATTTATTTTAAGAGAAAATTTTGTAAATAATAGAAAACGTTTATATGATCATTATGTTGGGATGTTTCCTACATTTGAAATGTTTTGTCAAGTGATGGATCAGTGTACTGAAAATTATGAATGTTTAGTTATCAATAATAATGCGAAAAGTAATAAATTAGAAGATCAGGTATTTTGGTATAAAGCAAATCAACACGATGATTTTAAATTAGGCGGTGATGAATACTGGAAATGGGCAGAACAAAATACCGGTGGTGGTAAAGAAGAAAGTCAATATGGTAGTGGATATAAAACTCAATATGTCGTAGATAAAAAATATTAAAGTGTTTCATAATTTGTTTAAACACCTGTTATTGATTTAATTTTACCCATAATTTCATCATATGTTCTACCAACACCACTTTCTATCTTCTTACCTTCTACAATTAAAAAGTGTGTAGGAAATCCACCAACACCGTGTTCTTTAGCAAATGCTTTACCTTCTTCAGTATCAGCATCGTGTTTCACTACTGATACATTATGGTTACCCATGGTCGATCCGTCTATTTCATTTGCTACTTTATCAAAATCGGGCATGGCTCTTTTACTATGACCACACCAGTTCGTATATACCATATGTAATTCTAATTTCTTTTTAGGACCTTTTGATTTAGCCATACCTGGTTTTCCTGCCATACCCGGTTGTCCTGCCATACCTGGCGGTGATACAGGTTTTACACCAGATAATAATACTTTAGTATCTAAAGCATAGTCCAACGGCGCACCTAACATAGGATTTTCTAATACAGGGATACCTTGAACTTTATCAGAACCCATAGATTTAACGGGACCACCCACTGTCCCAATAGTTGAATCACCCAAATTACCTTTCCCACCTACTCTCGAACCAGTGCTTAATAAATTACTTGGAAATTGATTAGAAGTTGGAACCGAACCTAGTAAAGGAGCAAAAGCATTATCTAATGAAGTTAAATCACTAGAAGTTGACAAAACTGATAAATCCTTCTGCATTGATGGTGGAGGTTTAGATGCTAGTTTCTGTGGAACTTGTCCAATACTAGAACCTTTTACTTCTACTTTATTTGAAAATTCAACACTAGGTTTTTTATCTTTATTTTCATCTAATGATGCGAATCCTTCTAAATTACTGTTATTGTCTAAATATAGAAAAAATAATACTAATACAACTAATGCTACACAATAATAATCAAACTTCATTTATATATTAAACAATATTTTTTTAATACATTAAATCATTTAATTTCCAATATTCAAAATCTTTAGAATTTGGTAAAGGACGACAAATTATGAATGGTATTTTTTTTTGTTTAAATTCTTCTAAAGCAATAGAATAAGCATTAGTTAGCTTGCTTGTTAAAGGTATATATATTACCGATCCATTTTCTATTTGTTGTGTTCTTTCAGCTAATACTTTAGTTTTTTCATATTTCGTTAAACATGGATCTGTTATTTTATTTTTACTATGTTCTTTATAATTTTTATAGAATTCTATAGAATCTGGGACATCTGTAGAAGGTATTAATGTAGTATCATATACATCTTCATTTCCACTATCATATGTATTTTCATAATCATCATTGTAATCTTCTTCGTCCATTATATATTATTATCTTATATATAATTTTAAATCAAATTTATTTGAAATTTAATAACGAAGGTTTCACCATATGAATCAAATTTATTTGAAATTTACAAATTATTCTTCCACTTGTATCCGCAATGGTTACAAATATATAGATATTTCATATTTACATCATCATATTTAATATACTTTATATCTATCTTTTCAGCATTACATTCTTCATTTTGACATTTAATATTCATGTTATCTTTAATAGTAGGCAATGTAATATCATGCGTTATAAATGGATTTGAATTTATTACATCACTTTTATCAACATTGATTGTTGTATTATTGTTAATTTCTATTACTTGATCTTTCATTTCTGTTTGATTACCACAAGACTTACATTTCATAATTATTTTATGTGTTTCATTATCAATGTATAAATAAAGGAGATTTTCACACTTGTCGCAAAATTCTACGTCCATTTTATATTACTATCTTATATATTTTTAAATCAAATTTCTTTGAAATTTAATTATCATTGAGAAAAGGTGTGTCCATATGATAGGCTAAATCTAATTTTTTATCAATTTCACTCAGTAATCCTGAATCAGCGTTACGTACATCATCCGATGTAACCGTTGTAAAATCAACTAATTCAGCCTGTGACTGTTCCTCATTCCATGATCCAGCAAATTGTAAAAACTCTTCTTTGAATAAACATCTAATTTTTAATGATTTAGATGTGTTTAACCATGTATTAAACATATCTATGGGTGGTGTCCACTTAGTTGTTCCATAGACTTCTAAATGTCCATCATTTATTTTTTGAATATCCGAAAATCCATAACAACCATTAAACCCTATTGTATTTAATTCTTGATATATCTTATCGATTGTATCGTTTGAACCGTCTACTTCAAACCATATGTAACAATTATTTCCCATTTTATAAATAAGTTAAGATATTATTTAAATACTTAATATTTAAATAATATTAAGTATTTAAATACTTAATATTTAAATGCTTATTTTTTTATATATTGTAATATATAAATGGGTAAAAGTATGAAGCGTACAAGTATGAAGCGTACAAGTATGAAGCGTAAAAGTATGAAGCGTAAAAGTATGATGCGTAAAAGTATGAAGCGTAAAAGTATGAAGCGTAAAAGTATGAAGCGTAAAAGTATGAAGCGTAAAAGTATGAAGCGTAAAAGTATGAAGCGTAAAAGTATGGGAAAGAATTATGGTGGGCTGGTTGAGGGCCCAGCATTATTATTAAATAACAGCTGTGATACTAAACATCCATATTGTAAACTGTATAAAGGAGATAAATATTGTAGAAAAAACAATTCAGACTTTGGGATGTTCAGTCCACCGGGTGCTGCTGATATATTAGCCGATTGTAAAACAGAAGATGAGATACTGGAAACAGAACGGACAAAGGGTATAGAAGAAGCCGAAGCCAAGGCCGAAGCCAAGGCCCGTATTATCTATAAAATTATTGAGATACAAAAAATTGCCCGCAAATGCTGTATGAGAGAAGGCTCGCTCAATGAATTCATTAGCCCACCCTTTCCTGGAGACCTTGAATCAACAAGTTTTAAAGAGCTAACAGAATTTTATTCTAGGGCCGAACCCAACGCCAAGAGAATTATTACCTCTAAAATTAGACAGTACTACGAAATTGCAGACCTAGAGCCGAGTGACTTTGACATGGTACACCTTGACACCTATCCCCTGTGTACGGTGGGCACTACTGGGTATACGCGGGATCTAATAGACGTTTATTATAATGTCGAATTCCATGCCAAGCCCAAGATTATATTAAAAATTAAACTACTAGCAATGCAGTGTGGCATAGTACCTCCTGCAGACCTTGAATCAAGAAATATGGAAGATCTAATAGATTTTTATTATGAGGTCAAAGCCAAAGCCGATAAGATCAATAAAATTAAAACAACATACGAACAGGCATTTGAAACCCCACCTGAAAGCCTTGGATCAAGAAGTATGGAAGATCTACAAGGTATTTTTAATGATATACGTGAGATTTTAAGGGAAAAAATTAGCCTTGTTAATAGCATCTTGAAGAAGGGTGAGGGGTGGACTATGAAACAAGAATACCTTAAGAAAAGTATTCCTGAACTTAAAAGTATATTACCCAAATAACCCTATTGTATTTAATTCTTGATATATTTTATCTATTTTATCTATTGTATCGTTTGAACCATATACTTCAAACCATATGTAACAATTATTTCCCATTTTATAAATAAGTTAAGATATTATTTAAGTGCTTATTTTTTTAAAAAATCTCATTTAAGAGAAGAGTTCCTAAAAAATTTGATATTTTTTACTTTGAAAATTATCAACAAACAAAATTTAGAGCGGTTTTGAGTTAAGAGGAAACTACACGAGTCTTTACTCGTTGATCTGACAAGGACTGAAAGTTGGTTACTTATTCTGTTGAGTCATACTTAAGTATGGCGACACTGCAAAAGGTGACTATCTCGGAGCAGGGGATCATCAAGAATATCCTGTCTCTTGATTACAACCATCAGACTACCGTCAAAGAATACCTGAACAACGTAGTCTCCAAGAACGTTCCTGAGGACCCTGTTCCTGAGGACCCTGTTCCTGAGGACCCTGTTCCTGAGGACCCTGTTCCTGGGGACTACGTTCCTCAGGACTACGCGATCAACATCAACATGAAGGACATGAACAATGGGAACCTCTTCCTCTTTGAATTTGAAGAAAAGAATGCTTCAGGATTCTCCACTATGGAGGAACTGGTGAAGGCATTCCGGATAGCTGATTCTGAGAGGTCTGGGACCAACAACATGGGGTACGGGATTTACTCACCTATCACCATTAACAAGGGTCACGACGCAATGGGTCTGTTCGTTCAAGACAACGAGAATGGACGGTTCTACAGTGTCGTGCACTTCAACAGCACTTTCAATATCATTACGAGTGCTCAGGGTGAACTGGAAGATATTATGAAAAAGGATATCGATATCACTTTCATGACTGATGGTATGGTAAATGGAACCAAGTTCGTTTGGATCACTTACCTGGCCAGCGCGCATCCGAAGAGTAAGAAGGCTCTTATTACCCCCATAATAAAAAATATTAGGAAGCATGTGATGTCATCTAGAGATAAACCATGTATGGAAGGTGATGTTAAGCGTGACATTATGGAACTCGGTAAGTATTACTACTATTACCTTAAAAAAAGTTCACATCCGGTGTCTATCACTTACGGCGATGTCCCTTTGGTGGGTATCGATATCCTTCAACCAGATGATGGTAAAACTCTCAGAGAACAAGTATACGAAACTTCTATTGCGAGAGATACTTCTTCGCAACTGGAGTATCGCATTCTCGATGATAGTGGAACTCTCCGCAAATTCAACAAGAGCACTACAAAACCATTCGGCGGCGGTCAGGCACCTAGACGATATCATGGTGTTCAGAAAGCAACAGTGCGTATCTTCGACATTGATGAACCTAATGATCGTGAAAACAAGACAAGGTCTATTGACCGTATGATGTGGGTGAAGATTGGTGAGACATACATCATCTCCGATAAAGATCTGCGACTGCAGGGTTGGCCTAATATAAGAGTTGTGATTGAACTTAATAATGAAGGTGAAAATGAGTTTGATTACTTCATCACACCTAATGCGAACAAATCGAAATCCGCCATCGACGAAGACTTCAAGAAGCGTTTGATCGATCTGGTGAAATACACTACAAACACGCATTTCTCGAAGAAGAAAATCATCGTCCCAGATAAGATGAAGCACGATGCTTGGGAAATTCATATCAAAAAAGTTATCGAAAATTTAGATGAACCCTTTGATGAACCCTTTGATGAGATGAGTCATGAAAAACAAATAAAATTAATGCTCCATGGAGGACAATGCGCAGAATGCTTTAATGAGATAAGTGTGTGGAAGTATGATGCCATTCTCATCAGTGTAAAAGGGGAAATAGAACTAGACAATATCCATTGTGTGTGCAAAGGATGTGGAAAGGGGGCAATTAGAGAATAAGTAACAAAAGACAAAGACAAAAAAAATATTCTATTTTTTTATTTATCTATTTGTTCCTTAACATCTTATGAATCAAGTTGGTCAACTTCTGTAAATTCATTATCTTGATTAACACTATCTAGATTATCATTATAGATTATACTATCTTGATTAATACTACCTTTAATTTTATTTAATTCATTATCTATCATATTACGTTGTATAACCAACATACTACTTTGTTTTTCTATGATATTTTTATATGATTCAATATTATTTTCATACTTTCCAGAATTTTCTTCAATTGTAATTGTTTTTTTTTCAAGGTTATCTAAATCTAATTCAATATCAGTTACCTTTAGGTTTAACTCACGTATTATATCATCTAAATTCTTCTTATATTTTAGAATAGCATTAGAACTATATTTTATGATTACACCACTTATAAAAGCTAATAAAATTAATTTTCTCATTTATATATAAGAAATAATTTAAAATTTAAATAAAAACAAAATAATATTTAGTTAGATTTACTTTTACCCTTACCTTTAGTTTTACCATTAGTTTTACCTTTAGTTTTACCATTAGTTTTACCTTTAGTTTTACCCTTATCTTTATTCTTACCTTTCTTAGTTTTACATTTATTATAATAATCAATACCTTTCTTAGCACCGTAAGCACACGCACCAGCTGCTGCTACCCCCATCCCTAATGGACCAGTCCCAACTACAGCAGCTGCACACGGGACACACGCAAACCCCCCTCTTTGTTCATTAGCGTAACCACCTTGATATTGACTTTGTAGCTTAGAACCTTCTTTTTCATACCATTTCTTAGGCCTAGACCATGAACCACCGCTCTCCCATAGTTTTATACCATACACCCCTTTATACTTTTTACATGGAAATTCTAACCACAAGTTATCTTTCATTTTAAGTGTTCTTTTTTTTGTTCGTTTTTTACCAGTACACTTAGGTTTGCTACTTTTCCTTAAAGGATGGTCATCTCCATCAGCAGTCCATGGTAAAATGTAAGGATAGAAGGTATTTGCTGGAAAAATATGATAACTGTCTTTGTCTATATTCAAAACATACCGTAGAGCACCTGGACCTGTTTCAAAATCTACATCGAGCGTCTTTAAATCTATCGAATCTAAAAATTTTTTATTCAATATACGCTTTAAAACAGGCGAGTTAGGAACAGCACCAAAAAAAGAATTTGATAAAATTGGTGATTTTTTCATATTTGGTCCTAATTCATTACATCCTACAAATTTTTCTTTACGATTAAATAATTTAGTTATATCTTTTAATAAAAACATATTCGCATCAAAATAGTATCCTCCATAAGTATTTACTATTTCGTAACGCATTAGATCTGCTACTTGAGCGTATTTTGAGTAAGTGTAAGGATCTCCTTTTGTCTTTAGCATTGTTTTTTGATTAGTATATTCTTTTATTTTATCACCTTGGTATTCCCTAACTTTTTTAATAGTATCATATGTTATAGGGAAATTCTTTTTAGTTATATCATCATCTCCCCATAACCGTTGTTTATATCCTGGGGCGTGCGCTTCAAACGTTTTCATAAATTTTTCTAAATAAGGAGGTTGTTTGGGTCCCAACCATATAAAATGTAACTTTTTAGGGATTGATTGTGAAATATTTTTTTTTGGTTTAACTGCTTTTTGGTGTGTTCTTCTTTTAACCATTATAGTATATACTTAGAATTTATATATGGATGGCTTGTTCTAACATTTCTTCCATTACCGATTTTTTGACCTGGTTAGTTCTTCTTAGTCCATAGGAATCTATCAATGTTTCTATATGCTCCATTTGTTTTGTCTTTAAACGGTTAGTTAATACTTCTCTTAAATGAGGAACATTTATATCTATCATTTCATCTATATCTTCTATAACAGTTTTAGAAATAGTTGAATTTGAAATGATGTTTTTACCCTTTAATTCATTTTTTAATAATTCACTTTCTAATAATTCAATTTTTTCATTTAATTGTTTTATTAAATCGTTGTCTTCAGAAGTAGAATCATTAGTAAGTGATTCATTTACCAGTAACTCTTGTTTTAACTTATTCTGTAACAATAATATTTCACCGTTTAATTTATTATTTTCCAATCTTAGAGAAACTACTTCTTCAGAATAACTGATATAACCTTCTAACTGTTTTTTTAAACTAATTATTTCTTCATTTAATTTACCTATTTCTTCATCTTTTTCATAAACAAATGATAATTTGTGTTTCATATTAACTATCTCTTCTTCTAATGATTTTATAATTGTATTATCTTGTTCATATCTAGTTTTTCCGTTAATTACTTGATTCTGTTTGAACCTTTCATCGTTATTATTAATCGGTAGTAAATCTGGTGCTGAAATTGACGAACTTTCTGGACGAAAATTTAACTTATTGGTAGATTCTCCTATATTATGATTAAATGATGGATTTATAGATGAATTTACTATAGTATTATTTGAATTATTACTATCAAATATATCTATACTGAAAGATGACATGAATATAAAGATATAAAATATAATTATTTTAATTTTTCTACGAATTTTAATATCTATTTACTTTTTAATAATTTATTCATTAATAAATCATTATCTCTTTTTAGTTGGGTATTCATTTGCAATAATTCTAATTCTTTAATACGATGTTGTTCTTTTAAATCTTCTTCTTCTCGAGTTTTATTATCAATTAGATCTTTTAAATAAAGGACTTGTTTAAATCTTTCCATCTTTATGTGTTCGTCTGTTTCTTTTTCTTCATCTTTGTTTTCTTCTAATTCTTTTAATTGTTTTTTAAGTTGTGTTAATTTATTTGAATTAGATATACTTTGTTCTTTTAACTTTTCTTTAAGTATTTCAGATCCTCTAACAGTATCTGATAATTTAGTTTGTATATCCGAAGTAGGACTATATTCTCCTTCTGTTAAAAGTGTTAGTGTATCAGATGGTTTTAAGTCTAAAACCGAACTGGATTCATCGCTGTCCTTATTTGTAACTTGTGTAGGCATATAGGTTTTATCGGTAGGTGTATCTACACTATCTGTAGTGACAGAAGTGCTAGGTGTTTTATCAACATCCGCTTTAGAATCAATTGAATCCTGCGAACGTCTTGAATCCTGCGAACGTCTTGAATCCTGCGAACTTGAATCCGGTGAACTTCTTGAACCAGTATTTCTTCCCGGATAACTATTACTTTTAGATTTAGGTTGTTTATTTTTCTTTTCTTTTTTAGATTTAGATTTACTTTTATTTTCTTTAGATTTAGTTTCAACTTCAGTTTTAGCCTTCTTAGAATCAGTTTTTTGTTTATCTTCTTTTTTTTTATCTTCTTCTTCTTTTAGTTTCTTTATAAATTCCATTAATTTTGATTCTAAATGTGTATTTCTAGATAGTATTTCTTTTTTTAATTGTTCATTCGTTTCTAATGATAGTAATAAAGTTTTAATATCTTTATCTTTTACTCTATTTAATTTATCAAATATTTTTTTATAAAGTTCATTCTTACCTTTGTATGCAATTGAACCTATTGTAGGGATAATAGTTGTACCTGGTATAGGCAACAGTATAGAGGTACCTAGTGATTTCCACGGAATTTTAAAAGTTTCTTTTTTCTCTTGATATTCACGGTAAGTTATAAGAATAATTGGTTGTAATAAATCACTTAGACCAGCTTTAATTATCTGTTTCCTTATACCCGGCATATATTTACTTCTAAAAGATTCAAGTGATTCATCACCAAATTTATCTACACCATAGTCTATATAATAAGTTAGTTGTCCTCTTCTATAATCTATATCTTGTTTAAATTTTTTAATAAATTCATCATAAACAATTTGTTTTAAATATTCATATATAACATATTCATCCATTGTATCAATTAATCTAATGAATTCATCATTTACACCCTTAATACTTCTATAATTATTTCTAACTCTTTTAATATTTTCTACTATTTTCGGTATATCTACTATTGTTTTAATATCTTTACCACATATTTTAATATTACCACTATATGTTCCACCTTTCTGTAATACTAAATTAATTGTATCCATTAAGGTTATTTTACGATTAATATCTAATTCAGGTGTAGAAGGTTTTCCACTTAATATTGAACTTTCTAAGTCTGTATTATTTTTTACAACTTGATAGGGAGATAATTGGTTAGTTGTTCCTTTTTTATCAGTTTCACTTTGTTTAGCATACTTTGCATCTATTTCTTGTTTTTTCTGATTATAATTATTTATAAAGGCTGTTTTTTCACTTGTCATAGATTTTACTTCTTGAGTATTTTGTGCTTCTAATCGTGTTATCTCTTTTAAATTTTCTTCATATTTTGCTTGTCCTTCTTCATAAGTTCTTATAGCGAACGTTTCCTGGTCAACTGTAGATTTTACGTGACCTCTTTCATTGTATTTAGATTCTATTGGATAATTAGAATACCTTCTTTTTGAAGCTTCATGATCATCATTCATTTTTTTTAATCTTCCATTTATTAATTTTAAATCTTGTAATTTTTTTTTTATTTTTTGAACTTGTTTTAACATTAACTTGTATTCTTCCCTATCGTATTGGGGTTTTTTAGAAATTATTTTATGTATTGGTGTAACTTCATCAAGTGTTAATTTTCCAGCTTTCGTAATTTCTAATGAATCAAGTGGTTTTTTAAATATTTCATTATAAATACTTCTAATATCTATTTCTAAATTATGTGAGTATTGCATATACCAGTCTCTAATAGTTTTAAGTGATTCTTTTTGTAAATCAATAATCTCTTTATCTTTTTGAGATACTGTTTTTATTTTACCAGTTTCTATAAATCTAGATAATAAAAGACCAATAGTTTTTTTTTCTCTATCAGAGAAAATTTCTTTATCTTTAGTTTTAGATTTCATTTCTTCTAAAAATTTATCTAAACTCTTAGCTCCACCAAATATGGTACCACCATACATTTCGTCTTCATCTACCTTCTTTTGTAAACAATTAATATGAATAGATAAATTAACCATGAACGGTTCCCCTCCCTCACCAGGGGTCCAGTTAGTCACCACTATTATATAGTTATCGGATGCCGTTTCTATAAATTTTAATTCTAAATTATTTAAGTTGACTTTATCATCATGATCCATTTCCACCCACTCACTATCATTTAAAAAATAAATTCCATAATCACAGCTACCGGTAAGCTCTAATATAATATCTTCATCATCATCTTCCCCATATTGACTTAATTCCTTTAATAATGTTTTACTTGGTTCACTTAGTTCGTCCGAACTATCACCGTCCGAACTATCATCTTCAGAAGTAATACTTTTTTTATACATAACATATAAATAGACCAAAGCATTTATCATTTTTTTATTTTCATCTGTATAATACTTTTTTATTAGTTCTCTATCTATACTAAAAATATCTACACCCCTATATTCTTCTATTAATTTTAGTGCATAATTTTTTACAGTATCTAACTCTATATCTAACTGTTTTATTTTTTTATCATAACTTTCTTTATTCAATGTAGAAATATCTTCATATGATTTAAGGTTAACTTTTTCACTTTTACCTTTATTAAATTCAGTTAGTTTTCCTTTAGCTTCTCTTAGTTTTTTTGCAGGAGATTTATTACCGAATAACCCCCCTGTATATATTATATTTTCATCCATATAATTTAATATATATAATATTTATTGAAAACGACCTTTAATAATATTCCATATATTAAGTGAATCTATCAAATTTATATGAAAATCACCATTCTTAATTTGTTCATATTCACTATCAAACATAGTAGGACCTTTCACTAAGTTATACATGATTAATGTAGCATTAGATTTTGTTATTTTTAATCTACCTATTTCTTTCTGATTTTTAAATAACGAAATATAATTAAATTCTGATATACCGCATAATATACCCATTTCATCTGCAAAATTAAGTAATTGTAAGCATAATGTTATATCTTTTTTCTTATCAGTAAATCTATTTACAAAATCAACTAATGATTCTCTTTTTACCACTATAACTTCTTTTTCTCTATGAGTATCAACCACTACTTCATTTATATCATCAATTACAGAAATTATACCATTCAATATATGAACATTGTCTTCTTTTAAAGAAATCATTGATTTCAATAACTTTTCACTTGTATCATCTATTTTTTCATTGTGTCTTTGAAGTAATTCTCTAAGTTCTATCAATTTTGTGAACATGCTTTGAAGTTTATGAGCCATGGTTTTATTCACTAGAGAACATACTTTATCAGATAAACTTACAATATTAGCTTTGTATAAGTGTAACAAAAATTTAATACCTAAGATTAAAGAATTGGAACTAATACCTTCACCAGATATAAATACAATTAGTTTTCCATCGATAATATCATAATCAATGATATCTTTTTTAGTAATCTTAGATTTGGTTGAGTACAAGATACCCATCGGAATATTCTGAATTTTTAAATCACGTAAAAGTTTGTCTACTTCAGCAGTCGGTATAGGTTTATCATAATTTTTATATTCAATCATAAATTCTAAATTATCATATTTAACTATTGCGTCACCAGTTCTATCAGTTGATGCTGTTTCGGTATATTCTAAAGTAGGGAAAGTTTTTCTGAATGATTCACCCATAAGTATTTCGCATAGTTTACCATTCTTAGAAGAATTACCACCCGTATTAAATAATTCTGTAATAGGTAAAATACTATCTTTTAATTCTTTTAACCCAGGATATTCACATAAAATATTTTCAGGTGTTCTACACTTAGTAAGTAAAAATCCATTATGAATTAAAGTTTTTAATTGTTCTGATGGATTTTCAGATAAAAAAATATAATTAATAATTTCTGTATCATTAAGAGTAAAATTTAAAGTATTTGATTCACTCTCTAAATTAATATTATAACTTAGATTACTGGTTGAATCCATCGTGTAAGTTTAATTAAATAGATAATAATGTGTTTAAGTAAAAATACTAAAATAAAAATACTAAAATAAAATAATTATATTAGTATATGGCGGAAGATTTGATGGACGCCTTACATTGTGATAAATGTTATAATCATACACCTCAACATCCTAGTGAAGTTGGAAATGATGGACAACTTAGTTCAAAAATTACAGAATGTAATAGTATAGATGATTGTTTATGGACCCCTAAAAATAATGATTTAAAAGGAGAATGCTCGCATAAATGTAAAGCACGTTTGACAAAAGGTGAATGTGAACAATATCAAGAATTTAATAAATCATCATTAAGTCCTGTTATATATGATTTCAGCGGTAATGATAATGAGTGTATATGGCATCCTAATGATTATTCTATGGATGAAACACACAGTTCAATGGAAGGGGTTTGTAGGGCAAAAGATAGTAAGTGTTTTGAAACCCCGCCCACTGAGTTAACCGCTTCAGCAGATACTTCATTAGGTGAAGTTTATTGTGGATATTATTATGGGGGACACGATAAAAAATGTTATAATAAAGATATAACAAATTGTGATGGAGATTGTGAATTGTATACTGATCCTAGAATGGATGAATTTAACTATATTGATAATCCTATTAATAAAGGTTTTTGTGTATCAGATGGTAAAATAAGATATGATTTAGAAACCGGCGAAGAACTTGGTTTAATTAAAACAGATGAAGAATGCTCACAAATAAAGGAAGCTGAAAATTGTATTGGTGAAATAGGTAATGGTTGTTTATGGGAACCAGTTAAACAATACTGTATTCCTAAAGTTCCACAACCTAATGTTCCTAAACCAGACGGGTCTGCTGTAACTAATAAAGATATGTATGATTCTTGTAAACCAATTGATGGACACTTACCCGGTAATTATGATTTAAATTTATTAGAAGAAGAAGGAATTAATGTATCAGAATACCGTGATAGAGATAATAAAAAATTTCCATATTATACTTCTAAATATTTATGCGATGTATGTAGTATAAGAGATAATGATTTAGATAATATGTATAAGCTAAATCAAGGAGCTAATCAAGATGAACTAAATTACTATATGTTAAAAGATTATGTTTTTTTTGATGGTTTTGGTGAAGGTAATATACGAAATCCATCAGATAAAACAGCTGTAACACCCGAGCAATATTGTGAAAAAGAAATAGATGATACACATGACGTATTTAATCCATGTACATGGTTAAACGATGACTCAAATAAAGGAGGCAAATGCTCAAGTAAATGTTCTCAACATTCTCCGGTAGATAATAATGTTGTAACAGCAAGAGATTTAAAAAATCATAAAGAACAATGTATATCGGATAGATGGTTTCCAGAAGAATCATTTAGAGATGTTGAGTTCCCCAATTTAAATAGAGATTCTGAAGATTCTGAAGATTATTTCAATGATAGATATTGTACTTGGGATGGTTTTGAATGTCATAATTCAATACCGTGTAAATTTGCACAACAAACTAGATGTGAAGATTTAGGATATGATTGGTATGAAGGAAGTGCTTTAGATATTATGGAAAATCCGGGTAATATAGGAATACCATTAGATTTATCTTCATCCTATCCCATCCTTAGAAAAGGAGATGGTAAACCAGTTGAAGGTGATATGGAAGGTGTTTGTATTTATCCTAATGTAGAAGCACCCTTTGTATCACATCCAGCAGATTATATAGTTAATCCAGAATATGTTGGAGAACAAGTAATTATGATTAAATGGCGTGAATATGGAACAGGGTGGTGGCAAGATATGTCATGTATGAGAAAAATGAGTAATTTAGATGCTTTACTAAATGATGAAACTTCAGGATATTTATCTAGTAAAAATACTGATAACTATTTCTTAGGTGAAAATGTAGCTCTTATACCATTTAAAATAGAACAAGGAGATAAATGTGGTGATATTATGATGAGTATTAACAATGCTCTACAAAGTTATCAATATTTTGTCTATAATGGTGAATGGGTTATGCATGCTGAAGATTTAGTAGAAGCTATTGAACGTTCTTATGATTCTAGTATAGATGAACCAACTAGCGACGATCCAACTAGTATAGATGAACCAACTAGCGACGATCCAACTAGTAAATATATTAAAAATTACGGTTATATGTATTATGCATCGAAAAGTTTAGAAGAAAATTTTGTAGAAATAGATGATGATAATAAAAGAAAAACATTGAATGCCATTTATGATTTAAGGGGTTCTATAAATATTTTACCAGTTATAGATGGTAAATGTGTTTTACAGGTAAAGAGTTTTAATATAGATTCTAATACTGGTTCTATGAAATTAGAGATTAGTCCAACAATTGAAGGCGATACACATTTTCAATTTGTTGAATTTATAGGGACTGAAATATTCTCTGATGATATAGATGCTACAATATTAGATAGTAAATTAACTTTAACAGTATTGTCTAAATATCATTATACAGGAGAATTTACTAATCGTGAACTCCTTCCTGAAAATATGGTTCAAGGTTATGGAACGCTTTATGAAAATAAATACATTAAAGATATAAAATACGAAAATACATTTAGCAGTAGGGAGGGTACAATAAAAGACCTAACATTTAATATCAATAATATTGATCCATTAAACAGTGATACAAACAATCTAGATGAAATAAAAAAGGGTTATATAGACACAATTGAAAGCGAATACCCAGAAAATGACAAAAATGAACTAAATAATTGGGCTGCATATAGAATATATAAAAATAATAATATATTTTCTCAACCTACTGTAGAAATTAAAGATGAATTGTATAAATTGAAATATAATACACAAGATGGTAAAACAAGATTATGTAGTGGATCAATTGAAACTTGGAAATATATAAATACTATGTATCAACGAAATCCTACATATCAAACTGTTAAATTAAAAAATGTCAATGGTTTGTTAAAAATGATGGCTAGATATTTAGATGGTAAAACTAATACTATACCTAGTTATTTTGTCCCAGATGATCTATATAATAGAGGGGAAACAGATGGAACCATTATAGATGAATATATAGACTCATATCAACAAAAAGAGATAACTAAAGCAGTTTTATGGTCCATTACTCGTAATACTCCACCTTTCTGGGGAAATTTATATTATGAAAGGGGGTCTCTTGAAGGGTCAGAACCACTATATTTAGATTCATGTGGTAATTTTAATATAATCCCAAAAGATTCTGGTGATGAAAATAAAACTATATATAAAGATAGTTTTAATGAAAATATTAGAGAAAATACGTTAATTAGACCTTTTGCTGATTTAGATGGTTCTAATAATTATATAAAATGGAAAAATTTAATGAGTTATACAGGTGGTAATAAGCGTGCTATCCAATTATCTAGGAATGTAGAAAGTACAGATTTTTCACTAGATTCTACAGATTTTAATTTATATTACCTCTCCATTATGCCATATATTGAATTATCTAAAAAAGAATTTTTACTACGATCTTTAAATGATTGGAATAGACTAACTTATAGACCTGTATTGGGCCCAACAGGAACTGTGGGTCAAGATGATTATGATGAAGGTTGTGGGACATCGGAGAATTTTGGTAGTGGTAGAACTCTAGACATACCCAATATCGTCGTAGATGATAATGGAACACTATTAAAAAATATGAGCATTGTAGATTCATATAATTATATTAGTAATGGCGACAATTTTAATAAATATTTCAAAGATGAATATCTTAAAGATCACTACCCAAGTGATAATTATGATGATGATGGCCCGGTTGCTAGTGAAAATTTCGACACCTACCAACAGCCAAGGTCTTATTGTAGAACTTACAGCCAACCCGGCCCCAATGGGCCTAGGGGAAATCAACCCCACACCATTTATATTAATTCTAATTATGAATATAATGTCGACTGGTATACCACTGATATAAATGATAGATATCACCTAACAGGTAAAATAGGGGGGGATAGCACGGTGGAGCCACCGGTCGACCCCTATATAAAAGCGGATATAACTGGTGGAATTAACCAAACTGGTTCCACGTTTATCCCAGAGCTTGGGGTGGACGGATATTATGGATGGTTATTTAACAACATGGGGGACGAGGGCTGCGGGAGTAACACTACTAAGTACATGAGTAGTATGCGGCCGTCGGTGATGGAGTGTTGCGGTCTCCGTGCATACCCAGATTGTAATATTATAGTAGAAGGTAATAATGGATTACCGGTTGATCATATCTTTGGTGTTAATTTAAATAATCATGCGGGGACCTATCCGCAACCAGGGGATCAGACATCACAATCATATAATTGGATGACAGGTGGAACAGGTAGAACAAGATCTATTCCCCTAAATATTCCAGATAATGAATTAGGTTATCCTGTTAATTATAATGAGGGGAGTACGGAGAGTTCTGCTCGCGGGGAGCAAATTATATATTATAATAATCTTATAAGATTATTAAAAAATGATATCCATCTATTAAACCGCTTACCACCATATGCTGATTCTTCTGATTCTGATCCCGATTTTCTTGATTCCAATAATTTTTCTAACCCAGGTGAAGAACAATTCTATGATAATTATTTAAGAAGCATAGACGGAAGAGAAATTTTATATAATAATTTATATTATCCTGATGATTTTACAGATGAAACACCTGATGAAGGTTTAAGGAAATGGTGTATGTCTAATGATGCTAGTATTGATGCTGATCTAAATATTACATACGATAATACTGTTTACACTTCTATGAATGGTTCAGACAAAAAGATAGATCCAGATAATCCTGAAAATAGTATGGGTATTTTGTATAGTGGTTGGTTAAATAATTATGAAAGTGAATTTGATTCTAGTAATAAAGAGTTATTTTATAGTAATAAGGATACTATTAATGCATATAGGTATCCAGATATTTGTGAACCATGGCGACTTAAAATAGGAACCGACGCAGATCATAAAGCTAAATATTCAAACGATATTATTTTTTGGGATGAAAGTGGAGAATTATTGACATTTAACTCTATTAATTCTGATGATATAAATTATGGAGACCATGCGTTCAATAATTTAGATAAAGTATTTACCGGAATAGATGAAACAAGTAAATCCGAAAGTGGTTATATCCCATATACATCATTCGCAAGCCAGACCGCACCCATTCAAGTAAAACCCAATACTCTAATAAATAGAGATGATGATAAAATGAATAATAAGTTTTATCACATGCTTTACCCTACATCAATAGAATTAGCTAAACCTAGAGAAAAATTCATTTATGTAGATATTACTCCAAATAATGATATATTTAATGTTGATACAACTAAATATATTAACATATATTATTTTATAGATACTTTAATTACAAATTATCCAGATTTACCAAGTGCTACACCCAGCGCACCAGGTGCTACGCCCATTAGAACTATTGATAAAAGAATACCATCGGCAACTAATAATATTTATGGTAGTATTGTAAATCAATATGATTATTATGATATAACCAGTGGTGCCACCCAGGAATTAGGTAAATTCTATTGGTTACATCCAGGATTATCAGAAACATCTACGGAAAATCAAACTATTAAAACTAAACAAACCGCTCTAATATCTGAGGGTGAAATAAAAACTCCGCAAAGATTAATAGATAATATAGGAACAAATGGTATAATAGTTGGTTGTAATAATAATTCAATTAGTAATACCAATCCGTCATCAAACACCTCTACACCGAATGACTTGAAAGCAAATCAACACGTAGCTTATTTCTATTATGTTAAACAATTAACTACACCGCAAGGTGGTGCTGATGCTTTATTATCTAGTTTTACATTTAACAATGAAATATTCCAATATAATGGAACTCATGTAAATGATATGACTAATAGCGGTATAACGGATGGTTCCCTATCCGATAATATAGATGAGTTAAATCTATCTACTACTAAAAATGAATTATTTTACAGAAAAGATAAATTTGAAGATGATTACTATGGTTCTAGATTACCTCCTAAATCATCAATAACTAAATCAATTGACTATAAATTATTTGGAACAGGGTTTGATACTGATACTGATACTACAAACCAAATCTCTTTATCTACTGAATTAACTACTCTAATAGATGGAGGACAATATTTATTACCAATTGATCGTATTCCTTCAGCATTAAAATATTTTAATGTAGGAATGGTTTTTGACTCATATACTTCGAGTGAATTATCTTCTGGTGAAAAAATTATTTGTGAAGATCTCATTAAAAGTAAGTTATCTAGGTGTGGTAATCCATATAACTGGATAGATTCAGGTGATACTAATAAGGATAAATGTAGATCGTGTTTTAATGGTGATGATGAAGATACATCTAGAGGTTTATGTGGAAATTTTCCTAATCTAATATCAGGTTATTCTACTCCAGAAATCTCTAGTATAAATCCTGAAACACCTGATGGTGTTACTGCTTTGAATGAAGATGGTATAACTGCTATTGATCTATCTAAAAGATTAGGTGTATGTGGTGTATTAAGTTTAAATCAAACTGATGAAACTAAAACACCATGGGATTTTATAGATGTTACACATGAACCGGAAGATTATGGTGTAGGATTACCCGATATAAGTCCGTATAGTGAAGAAAGAAATTGTAATAACCTTTCTCAAAGAGATAATCCTATAACTCTAGAAAATATAGATTTTATATCATTATTCCATGCCGGAACAAATATAGATTCACCTGATTATGATACTAAATTTTTCAAATCTGTTAGAAATGATGTATCTGATATATTTGAAGCAGGTGGTAGCGATAATATACCATATGGTTGTATTAGGACAGATCTATCATTAATTGATAATGATAAAATAAAATTAAGTTGTAATACAAACTTATCTTCAAGTGTAGAAAGAGATAAACATGTCCTCATTAATTTCATAATAGAACACACCGATGAATTAAATACCAGTGATAGAACCAAATTAGCTATAATGTCAAATGAAGAATTATTAAATAAAGCACTAGAATTAAATATAGATATTAGTCTTATTAATGAATATACTAGACCTAAAGTTTATAAGAAGTTAAGAGATGTTAAAATAGATAATGTTTGTGAAAAATCAGGTAATTACTGTGAAGATGATAGTGATTGTGACGGTAGTGATATATGTGGTAGATATGAACAATGGAATGACCTTCAAAGTTATTATTATAATATAGATAATGATGGACCATTATCAAAAGGTTTTACTATGAGAAAAGAATGGTATATGGGTGGTTGTGGTATAGATTTAAATTATAGTGACAGTTCATCTGGTGAATCTATATGTAAAGATAAATATCCTGGTTTATGTGAAAAAAATGTAGATAAATGTACATCAGATAATACTGCTGTAAGAGAAGCCATTATGTTAGATTGCCCGGAAACATGTCAAGTTCAATATACCGATTTTGATAGATATAAAACTGACCAGATTGGAGGATTATCTATATGCACTGCTAGAGGTAGATGTAAATGGTCACAAGACAAAGATGAATCAAACCTTCTACCTCCATGTGAAGAACATACTACCAGAGAAATGGGTTCTGTTGAAAAATGTAGGAAGTATAATTTAGGTCCAAGTGATGGAGGACCAGATGCAGGTTCTTGTAATCTTGATGATTACTCACAAACATTGGCTTCACCAATTTGCGCCGAACAACGTTGTACAAGTATGCAAGGGTGTCTATTTACAAAACCTAAAACTCGTTATTGTAGAGTTGAAAGTTATGTTGATGATAGAATTGTAAATGAAGAAGATTGTCCTGGTGGGAGTAGATGGATAGGTGCATCTACAGGTGGGCAGTGTATTATGCCTTATAAAGAATTTTATGATTCTGATTTACAAGATTTTGAACAAGATTGTTCTATATTAGGTGGTACGATTATAGATGGACAAGAACAATCGTGTGAATATATACCAGATTTACCTTATACTGGGGAAGATCCATGCACACATCTTGTAGACCTAGATGATTTGACTGAAGATGAACAGCGGTTGTATTTATTTGCGAGTAAAGGTGGTGTATATATTGATAAAATAACACCCGAAAGTTTTGATGGCGAAGAAAAAGAACATCCTGATTATATTAAAATAATATTAAATACTACTTTGAGTAACGCTAATATTAATGATTTTGAAAATTTAGAGTTAACAGGATTTCCTAGAGATAAATATATATACATCGGTAATAATACAGATGATAATAATTCAATATGCTCACAATATTTATTGGGAAAATCTAAAATAGTTAAAATAGCTGATAAAGATGGTAAAACAGAAATAATAATAGGTGGTCCCAATAAAGCATATATATTGCCTAGACATACTGAAGATAGTCCTGACGAAACTTATAAAATGGGCGATATAGATATTGGAGGTTCTAATGCTTGTGAACTAATGGGTATATATGATATTGAATCATATTTTACAAATAATACAAATGATGCTGATACTAGGAGTACAGAACAAAGGAAATCTGATGCGTGTTATTATAATCCTAGAGGTGCGTGTAATTATGAAACATCTAGTGATGGATCATCTGGTGATTGTGTAAGTTGCGCATTATACGAAGATGAAGTTAGTTGTTTTGGTAATAATGATACAAATGAATATTCGCGATGTGGGTGGGGTTCTATAAAAGATATGTGTGGAGTAATTGGTGAAATGGATGAATGTAAAAAGATGCATATAGATGGGTGTGAATGGGACCCTGCTAAAGAAACATGTTCTCTAAATAAATTAACAGATGATGATGGTAATCCATTAGTTGATAAAGTAGGATGCGTTAAATGCGATGATATTGGACATAGAAATACATGTAATTCTATGAAAAATTGTTTTTGGGATAGATTAACTGTAACTGATGATGGTATTGGTAGATGTAGAGCATGTTCTAATATAGGTGATCCAAATAGAGGGACAGATGATCCAAATAAAGATATTATAAATTTTTCTGGTTTATCTACAGATCCTATTAATATGTGTGATGATTACCAATTAACTGAAGGACAATGTGAATTTAGAAATCCTGAAAATAGAGTATCGGGATTAGATACTGATTTACATATTTTTTCTTCTGAATTTGGGGATATGAATAGTATTTCAGGTAAAATATTGAATTCGTGGAAAATTATTTTTGATGATGTCACGGGTCAAGCTAATGAAAAACTGGATGATAATGAATGTTTAGATGATGATGTTCAATGTAAATGTAGTCCAACACGTTTATATCCATTGTTCCCTGATTGGATTATCCACAACTTAATATTCTTATTGATATTTGGTCCATTCATAGCATATTTTGGTTACGCGTGGTATAAAGTTTTAATAAGTCCAGCAGTATTTAACGGAATAGAAATAAAAGATGGCGGACCGAATGAAGTATCAACTAAACCAGAAATGGGTGAATTATTAGAAACGTTAACTAAAGGTATAACTAAAAAATTTAAAAAAAATATTGAAGAAAGTTCTAAAGATACAATTGAGAATATAGAAGAAACATTAAAAGACGTAACCGGTTCAATTAAAGGTGGTTCTAATAAGATAGGGACAAGATATAAACTAGAGGGTATGAAAGGTGAATATAATATATCAGATATATTTAGTTCAGGACCTGAATCAGAATTTACAATTAAGGTAGGAAAGGGTAAATACTTAACATCTAAATTTAAAGGATTTATAGAAGTTTTGGGTAATCTATTTTCTAGCGATGATAATTCAAGTAAAGATAAAAACTTTCTAATGGAATTGTTCAATGAAACAATTAACCCGATGATGTATACAAAAGGTTCAAAGTTTGATTGGTTTAAAGCTCAATTCCATTATCTAACACCCTCAACAAACCCTGATACTACACCTATAATGTCTGCTCCATTCAGAGATTGGAGAAATTTAAACGGTATATTTGAAAAAGCTAAAATTCTAGTATATGTACCTGTCTTACTTATGAATCCTATTAGTTTTCTAAAATTATTATTTGTAATTATATCATTTCCATTTACATTACTACAAATATTAGCAAATAATGTGAGGTTATCGATACCTATGAGAGTTGCTTCTATATTTGGATTTATTAAAAAAAAACTAGCACTTTTACTAAATATACATTGGGCAGTGACGATTTTTGTTTCAATATTGATATTAGTATGCATAATTGCTATGGTTGCATCATTAGTAATAGTAACAGTAATATTAGTTAAATATGGTATAACATGTTTCTTAGAGCTAACAAAGACTGGTGTATTACCTAATAAAAACTATGTTGATCCTATAGATGGTATAACACATAAAGATGAAAACACAGGCACAATTTACCCCGCCGCCGCTGTTTGGCCTAGGAGATTGTATCGTGAAGAATGGGATGATATGATTAAAGATCCTATATCAGATGAAGTTGTTCAACAACGTGAAAGTTTATTACCCGATATATTACAAGGTTCGATTAATGATAAAGATAATGTTACAGATGCATACAAAATAGCATATATGGAACTTGAACCAGAATCATTAAACTGGACGCAAAGTTTAAGAAATATAGGAACTTACTATAATAATTTTGTAAATAGATTAGGTGATAATTTCTTATTTACATTTATATTAGCCCCATATATCATTTACAAGTATATTACATCAGTATCAGATTACTTTCCTAAGGAGGGAGAAGTATTTCAAATTAAAGATGTATTACTTTATACAGTAGGATATGCTATTATATTTGGTGTAGTATCTGTTATAATGACAAGGTCGGATCCTGCTGTTAATGAATACGATGGAGTTGAAAAAAAATGTTATGATGATATTCCAAGTCCATTTTCTTTAGGTGATGGATCTCCTATTAATTACCCTAAATTATGTTATGGTGATTCATTAGATGAAGGTAAAGATGAATGTCCTTATGGTTGCTATTATATTGGTGATGGTACATTTAATGCTGATGGAAGAGTTAAAGATGATAATCCAGATTATGGTAAAAAATGTAAAGACAATAGAAGTGGATTATCACTTGCTTGGATATTTGAACCTGAACCTAGATTAAATATACCAATATCTGGTATTGATATAGATGATGAAAGCAAAGGTAAATGGCACAAAGATGGGCCAGCAGGAAAACAATATGCCTGCCCACCTAAATCTAGATTTTTAGGAAAATATCCCTATGATAGTTTATGTGCTACAACAGCCAAACGATGTAAAGCGGCTGATAGTATTAATAATCTAATTATTGATTCTGATGATTTCTGTGAATCATTATACATGCTTAATAACCATAATGACACACAGTGTCATAGTAGTTTTATTGATGGCGATGAAATGACACAATCAGATTATTTATCAAAATCGGATGAATTAGCAAGAGGTCCTATAACTGAAAATGGAATAGAACCAGCTGTAAGATGTGAATTACATACACCTTACACTAGCGGTGAAGGTTATTCAACCGATAAATTTTGCCCTTTCCCTCTACCGGCTGGAGAAAATGATTTATTATCACAATCATCAGACCCAGAAGATAATTTAAGATCATCTATACCGCTATGGACTTATCTATATGATAAAATAACTAACAGAACTACGCCTGAAATATGCACATACTTATGTGAAAATCCAGATAACTGTACATTAGCAGAAAATACATTTAGAGATTATTGTAATAATGTAGACATGTATAGTGATTCAAGTAAAACACCAGAAGAAATATGCATTACTCCTTCAACAGATGGTAGAAATTGTCGGTATTTCCCAGAAAATATACCCTTGCAGATGAGCATGCAAAACCAGGAAAGATATTATATTGTTAATCAAGAATATGGACAGAATTTATTCAGTTAAATAAATTTCTCTAAGGATTTATTTTCAGTTAAATAAATTTCTCTAAGGGATTTATTCAGTTAAATAAATATCTCTAAGGGATTTATTTTCAGTTAAATAAAATATTTAATTATATTAAGTAATGCCTTCACAGAGTCAAATGAACCAAATATCGCTTGAAAGAAACAATGATATTACGAGTGAACCAACACCAAATTTTTACAAGTCTGATACGGAAAGTATCATTCGTTGTCCAGAAGGAAAAGTTTTTCAAAGTTCCCATGTATTATCAACAAATGGTGAAGATTTATCAGTTCTTAAATATACACAAGGAGATGGTTCATCAAAATGGTTTAAAAGTGATGGATCACTAGATGATAGTGATAGTTATACAGTGGACCTTCAATGTGTTCCAAAATATTGTGATCCACAAGGTATAATTAATTCTGATAAAGAATTTGATGTATTGGTTGACAATATGGTATCAGAAATAATAACCTGTAATGATGGTTATGTATTTGATACAACTAATACTAAATTAGGTAAAGTAAAATGTGGAACCATACCCATTGTTAACGATGATGGATTTAATAAAGAAAATGAAGTAGCATGGATTGTAGATAACCCTGCTGCGGAAGCTATATGTAGTTCAGAAGATATAGGGGGTGAAACACAATGTGAGGAGACCCCTATACCATATATAATATCTAGTAATACAAATGAATTGTATGAAAATCATGAAAGACAATTAAATTGCACTTGGATACCTGAAATAAATTCGGGTGAAAGTGGGTTCACTAGAAGTAATGGTTATTGTAAATTTATACATAGGTCTGATTTTAATGATTCTGAACCAATTTGTAGATCTATGTATTGTAGTCAAAAAAGTGTTCCATATTCAAATAGAATTGAAAGCGCTGATGGACCTCTTCCTGGTCCAGAAACAGGAGCTATTCATGGAAAATGTGTTGATTTTGATGGTCAAATAATAGATAATATAACTAATTCATCAGATTGTGCTTGCTTTAAACATAAATCAGGTGATGTATGTGTAGATGATGATAATTGTCAATGGTGTGGTTATAATCCAGAAGATGGTTCGGGTGGATATTGCTACAGCACTAAAACTCATCTAGATATATGTAATATAAACAGTATCGCAAATAATAGAGGCGGTGTATGTAATCATACTAAAAAAGATATCAATAAACCAAATAAACCATCAGGTGGATGGACCAAAGAAACTTGTGAAAATGATGTATGTGTTAAAAAAAATTATTGGAATGGTTTAACTGTTTCTAGTTTTGAAACCCCTAAAGAATTAGAAGATAATTATGAACCTAATGTAGATAATATAGATACTTGCGTGGGTTCTAATCAAGAATGGTATAGTGGATATATAAGTCACAATAACAATGAATGTATTCTTGAAAATAATAAAATTTTGGATGAATATAGCAGTCAAGAAATATTAATTCCATATTATCCTTTACAAGTTAGTGCTGATGTTAAATTGAACATATCAGATTATATATGTGTTCCTATAGATGGTAGCACTAGCGATGCTTCAATATGTAATAGTAAAAAAAAATATCAATGTGTTAGTGATGCTAATGTTCCCGGAAGTGAACAATGTGAATGGATTGAAAATCCTTTAAGAGATTCAATATTTAATTGGGGTCTTAATGATAAATTAAAATTTGTTGGAACTGGATGCCCTACATTATTTTCAACATCAAAGGAAGAAATTCTATACGATATTGAAAAAGAAGGCAATTATATAAAATTAAATAATGCTACTTTTGCACCAGCTACAGGTCAAAATAACTTAGATTATATAGATACTTGTAGAATTATAGATGTAAAAGATTATAGTAATATTTTTGACAGTAATTATTGTTCAACTGATATAAATGGGACTAGTATAGATGATATTAATAATTGTCACAATCCCAATATTAAATATTGTCCTTCACATGATGCTAGCGTGGATGATGATGAAGCTGAAAGTATTTGTGGTTCAGATGAAAGTTTTATACATACAGTAGATGGTGAAGATGTACGAGTAGATGGATGTAAATATTTGGTGGAAGAAGACCTTGATTATGAATCAGCAACACATGGTTGTAAGCAACCCCTTATTCCAACAGGATATGAATTAAAATGTTTTCCAGAAAAAACATTATCCTATAATTGTAGTAAACATGTGGGTAGTAATGATGAATCATCTTGTACTAATACAAATTATGAATATTATGAGGGCAATGAATTAAAAATTGATAATAAACGTTGGTCTTATATAGGGATAGGTGAACCGGTTAACTTTAAAGATTATTTATTATGTAATACCAAAAATGTAAATGATGTAAGTAGGACTAATAATGAATTAAGGTGTAATATGATAGGTCAAGATAAAGCACATTGGGGTAAATTGTGTCAACTTAATTCTGATGATTCTATTAAAATACCCGTAAAACATATATGTGAATTAGCTGAACCGGTTGTAACTGATGATGGTGATGGTGGTGCTACGTGGGGTAAATACAAAAATTCAGATGGTGTATTGGAATACGGATGTTATAAAGATAATGGAGAAAAATATAATGATGAAGATGTATGTGGATTATTAGTTAAAGATGATACTAATCAAAATACATTAATTGATAGATCAACTGTTCCTTCAGTAGATACAGATAATGTATTAACTCTTGTTAATAGTCCTGATTATGATAGTCGCTCTAGCACATGTATTATAGATTTTTGGGGTGAAACAGGTGATAGAGGGGAAGAAGAATATAGAGATATTTGTGAATCTAGTGTAAATCATTCCATAGGGTTTGGATACAAACGGTTTGAAGGTGATAGAACAGGTATGTGTGTTAATTCTAATAATAAAGAAATAACTAGTAGTATATCACACGATCATTGTGGTATTAGTAATAATATATTTACCAATGAATATACATATAATGATTTAGGGACATTTCATAGTCTAGGATCATCAAAATTAAGAAATCAACCAGATGTCCCCACTACTTGGACGGGTGGTGAAATATCATATGAAGATGGAATACATCGCAGTGAATGTTCACCTAGTATTATGAATAGTTGTAATGTTAACTGTGATGCTGGTTATGGTGGTGGTGGTGAATATTTTTGCCAATATAATGATTCAGGGGGGGATATTTGTAATGATATTGATAGAAAAACAGCATATTTTGAACAACATACGGATGGTATAAGCAAACAAGAATTATGTGATAGTTATCCTAATTGTTCCTATGAAGGTGATAGTTGTATTCACGATATTTCTAAAAATGATGGACATTTAGAATGGATAGGATCACCTTGTTATAAAATTGATAATACTAATTTTTCACATGGTATTGCTAAATTACCCGAATTAGATAAAGTAATACCACCATTTGTTAGAGTATTTATGTTTATGGCAGTTTATATTACCTTAGCAATATTAATTATATCATTAATAGTTAAATTTGGTTTAAAATTAATAGGTGGTAGTTTAGATTTATCCATCAATAATGTATTTAATAGCGTTAACAAACTAATTGATGTTATTACTGATTCAGATAAAGTTGTTAGAAAAATAATATTATCAGAAGGCGTTAAAAAAGAACATAAGGTGGGATATATGGTATTTACTGCCGGTGTTTTTATAGGAAGTTATTATTTATTTCAGTATATAAAAGATTATATTAAAGATACCTGGTCTGATATTACAAATTACATTAAAAAGTTAAAACCTTCATCAATCAGGATGCCAACACAAGTAAGTCAAGCTTACGCAGAAGTTAGAGGATCTGATGCTTCAGGTGTTGAAGATGAATCTACAGAATTTGCTAATAGATTAAAAGATAGATTATCTGGAATAGATTTAAGCAGTGATATTAAATTTGATAACCTAAAAACTATCATTCAAACATTGGTTGGAGGAATTGTTATATTTATTATAATAGCATTAGTTACTAAAAGCGATTTAATAGGTAAAGTGGCACAAATAAATTAATAATTAAAATTTTGAAACTCTTTTTCTCTTTCTTTATAAAAAAAATCTAAATCATATCTAGGTTTTTTTTCAATTTCTTTTAATTCTCTAAATAATTTATAAATGAACTCTGGTTGAAAATTCATTAAATATATTACAACTAAACATAAACTGATGAATCCAACAAAATATATTTTTTCTTTCATTTCTCTAGGATAATGTAAATCTAAATAGTAATATCCTACACATAACCCTATAATAAATAATAATGATAACATATATTATTACTAATTATTTTATAAAGAACTTAAATAACATTTTCTACATACTGCGATATATTTACCGTTTGAGCCAACATCTATTTTTGATGATGAATTAATTATTTTTTTAGAGAATATACCAGGTGTTCCATCCTTACATTGAGAACACAATGCTTTTAACTTAACAATATCATCACACAAAGGTAACAACTTATGGATTTGTCCAAAGTTTTCTCTATCTGAATCACCATCTAAACCTATGACAACTACATCCTTATTATGTGTTTCTACAGCTGACCTGACAAACTCATATAAATCTGTAAAGAACTGTGCTTCATCGATAAAAATTGTATCGGCACATTTAAAATGTTCAGTATTTATCTGATCTATTAATTTATCAACAACATAACAGGGTAGATGACCTTGATTGTGTGTAAAAATACCAGTTGAACCGTATCTCTGATCTAATACAGAATTATAGATAATGTATTGTTTTTGAATGCTTTGTATTCTATTAACTCTCCTTACTAGTTCAGAGCTTTTACCAGAATACATACATCCTATAATTAATTCTAACGACATTATATTTATAATAATTGTAATTATTTTAAATATGTTTTAATGCTTCAGTTAAAGACGGAAATGCTCTGTAAATAAATGAATGTTTATAGGCTTCTTTATAATTAGGTGATATCCATATTGGTATCCAACCTTGTTCTCTAGCACCTTCTAAATTTTCTAACAAATCATCAAAAAATAAATACTCATCTACTGGTTTATTTAAATCTTTTATAATATCTAATTGAACTCTTTCATAACATTCTTTATAAGGTTTTCTTACAGGCATATTATTGCGAGCATATATTTTTTTGAATTCATCATCGATATCCATTTTATTTAAGATTTCATTCGCGTGGCCAAATGTTGCATTTGTTAAAATATATTTAGGTAACTTAATTCTTTGAATTTCATTTGAAAGGTCTATATTCGGTAAAATACTATTGTAATCCATTTTCGTAGATTTATGAACATATAAAGTATCATCAATATCTATTACTAAACAAAAATTCATTTATATATAAGTGTTCATTTTTTTTCTAAATATCTTATTATTTTTCTATGCTATATTATAAAATGGAAGGTAAAGTTAATTTTCCAAACAATGAAAAAGATTTGATTATGGTATTTGGGGAATTTGGTGGGGAAAATCAAAACTTTATGAAAGGAATGGAGAAAATGGAGCAAAAACTAGATGAGGGTGAGGAGCATCCTCTAGATATAATGACAAAAGAAGGAACTCTTGATTGTATTATAAATAATTTTTATAGTGATGCTGTTAAAATTACCATACCTTCTATCATGGTGGACCAAACCTTGGTTCTACCATATCAATATACTAGACCTCATTCTGGGGAAGTGAGAGTGCGCGGGACCCCGATCGAAGGAGTCATGGATTATGTACCATTAATTTTAGATAAAAATGGAAATGATATCCGTTTTTCCTCTAAATATCCCAAGTACACGTTACATGATTATAGAGGTGGTAATAGAAAATCCATTAAGCGTAAGCTTAAGAGAAATACAAAGCTTAAGAGAAATACAAAGCTTAAGAGAAACACTAAACGTAATATTAAGAGAAATACTAAACGTAGAGTTAAGAGAAACACTAAACGTAATATTAAGAGAAATACTAAACGTAGAGTTAAGAGAAACTAACCATAGAATAATAAACAAAATATTAATTATAACTATTTTAATTTAATTTTTCCTTAAATTTAAAAGGTTTCTATTTAAAATATAGACACCTTTATAAAGTAATATGTCTTCAACTGTTCCAGAAATTCCTATTAAACATCCGGAAGAACCCCTTTTATCTGAAGAAGAAAAGCGTTATGTTATCTTCCCTATTAAGAAAGAACCAATTTGGAATATGTATAAAAAGGCGGTTTCAAGTTTTTGGACACCCGAAGAAATTGATTTATCAAAGGATATGGACGATTATAATGCGTTGAAAGAAGGTGAACAACATTTCATTAAGAATGTTCTGGCGTTCTTCGCTGCTTCCGATGGAATTGTCAATGAAAATCTGGTTGAACGGTTTTGTAACGAAGTACAGGTCTTAGAAGCTAAGTTCTTTTACGGTTTCCAGGTTGCGATTGAAAATATCCATTCAGAAACATATTCATTACTCATTGACACTTACATCAAGGATACCTTAGAAAAAGACAGATTATTAAATGCTATAGAGACTATCCCTAGCGTAAAAAAGAAGGCTGATTGGGCCTTAAAATGGATAAACGATGATACATCATCTTTTGGTAAAAGAGTAATTGCTTTTGCCGCGGTAGAGGGTATTTTCTTTTCTGGTTCATTTTGTTCTATCTTTTGGCTCAAGAAGAGAGGACTTATGCCAGGTCTATGCTTCAGTAATGAATTAATTAGTCGTGATGAAGGATTACACACAGAGTTTGCTATCCTAATGTATAGCATGTTGAACGATAAACCAGATGAAGATACAGTTAAATCAATTATTAAAGAAGCAGTTTCAATTGAAAAAGAATTTATTACTGAGTCTCTACCTTGTTCCCTAATAGGGATGAATCATAAACTAATGAGTGATTACATTGAATATGTTGCTGATCGTTTACTTATGATGCTTAAGATTGAACCGGTATACAATACTCACAATCCATTTGAATGGATGGAATTAATCTCAGTTCAAGGCAAAACAAATTTCTTTGAAAAGAGGGTAGGTGAATATGCTAACAAAGCCAATCCTAACAAGGAGGTTGAGGTAGCAGAGTTCTCAATGGATGCTGATTTTTAAAAAAAAAATATTCTATAGTATAAAATGGCAAGGAGAATTCGTAGAACTAATCGTAAGAATTCCAAGCGTTTAAATTCTAGGCGTAGAACTAATCGTAAGAATTCTAAGCGTTTAAATTCTAGGCGTAGAACTAATCGTAAGAATTCCAAGCGTTTAAATTCTAGGCGTAGAACTAATCGTAAGAATTCCAAGCGTTTAAATTCTAGGCGTAAAAGTAAAGTTTTGAACCGTAAAAGAACTATGAAACGTATTAATGTTAAATATCAAAAAGGTGGTAATCTAGTGATGGTAGATGGTAGAGTAACTAAATTTACCTATGAAACACGTGAATATGAATGTTTATTAGTAGATAATACATTACCCCTCTTTATAGGTGATAAAATTGAGGTTGAATTTGAAAGTCTACCCGAAGATTTAGACAGAACCGGTGCCAGCGGATACATTCACGATGATTTTGAATATAAAGGAATTATAAATGGAGAATATCAGTTACCTTTTTCAGTAACCGAATTAGGTGTCTACACAAAGATTAGGTTAAAAGGTGTAAAGTTAAAAATAATTGAACATGAAAAGACAGGTTCCAATAGACCAGAAAATACGGAGGGAATACAATTGAAGGATGAGGAAATATTATATATAATTAAAGAAGAGGCTGCGGCGAAGAAGGCAGCGGAAGAAGCGGCTAACAGTCCCGAAGCAATAATGGAAAAGCAAGAAAATGCTCGTTCAGAATTAATTGAAATGATAAATGCTGATAGAGGCGAGGCCACCCCCATTGAAATAGTTAGTAAAGGCGAAGATATTATTTCATTATTAAGGAATTATGCGCATGATGAAATTAAACTTGATATTAATTTAGATGAAGTTGTAGAGGAAGATCCCAAAGGTAGAAAATTAAGAGAAATTATTAAGGATAATTTTGGTGGTAAGCACAACACGGATACTTTAATCATATCATATATCGATGCAAACAATTCAGTTGATGGCGATGATGGTGGAGATAGTGATGATGGTGGAGATAGTGATGATGGTGGAGATAGTGATGAAGATTCATTTTAATTTTATTTCTTCTTAGTTAGTCTGTCTATATTCGACCGTGATTTACTCACTGATCTATTTTTTGTTCCACCGGTTTTAATTTTATATTTCTTTGATGATTCATTAAATTCTAAATTTTTAATGGATTTAATTTCTGCTTTACTTTCATCGTATTCTACATCGGATATTTTATTGAATAAACCATTTTCACAGGCTTTGAATAATAGATTTTTAAGTTCTTTTGATTGTTGTTCGGTAAGTTCCTTATCCTCTTTTTCAGATTGAATGAATATTAATAAACGATTCATTTTAACACCTTTTTCAAGTTTATTCCATGGTAAAGTGAACCTTGGATCTAGTATTTCTTCTTTATCTTCTTCTTTATCATCTTGTGCTTCTTCTTGTTCCATTTCTTCTAAATCAGAACCAAACTCTAATGGTTCAACCTCTTTATTCTCAGTAAAATCTCCTTTCTCGTTAGTTTTACTACCAGTTACACTATTATCCAACTCATCTTTTACACTATCTGTTACATCATCTTTTACGCTTGTTTGACTCAAAAGTTGTTTTAAATCCATTATATATTAATTACTCTTTATATCCTTAAATTATAAAATATTATCTATGATATTATATATTAATGGGAAAAAAGAAAAGTATCGATGGCTTAGATTTTGTAAGACCACCTATGTTAGAGATGAAAAAGGTTGATGAATCTAGTGATTATAAAGAATATGAAGTAACCACTTTCAGAACACCTAAAGATAGAAACTCTACTAATGAGGATGATCAAAGTTATATTTTTACAAGCGTAACAGACTCTATGATATTCTGTAATGAAAAAATGAAAATACAAATGCCTAAGAAAAGTTTTATGAAGAATCATAACGGAAAACATAAATTTGCTTATGCGTTTGGTATGTTTCCTTTTCCTAAAACAGGTAAAGCTGCTTATCTCGATGGTTGCATTCTAGGTGCTCTCGGTCTAAAGAGACAGGGCGTCAACGCTGATGTCATTTGTTTCGTTACACCCGATATTAATTTTCAAGACAGAATGAAATTGGCTGTTGTTTTTGACCAAGTTATCCGTGTTCCATACATATCACCTTATGAAATGCCTGATGATGGGGTTCCTGAACTAAAAACGATTAAGATGGATCCTAAAATTTTTGATAACTGCAATAACTACACAAAGATGCATCCCTACACACACGTCTTCTTTAAATTACATATATTCAATCCAGATTTATTCAAAGCAGAAGGATCAGATGAACCGTATGAAAAAGTATGCTTTGTGGATTCTGATTTAGTCCCTATGAATTACTATGATTCGCTCTTCATGTTAGAAACACCTGCGGGTTGGGTAGAATATCGTAAAAAGTTTCCTTACAAAGATTCTTATGCTTGGGACAGATGTGATTTCTTAAAACATGGTGAAAAAATACCCAAAATATTCACAGATGTAGACCAACCGGGTGGAGCTGATGTAAATGCTGGATTAATGGTCGTCACACCTAATAAAAAAGAATATAATTCTATGATTAGACAAATTACTTCACCTTTAGAGACTTGGATGGGTAAAGATAAATTACACAAAGGTTATCATGATTTTAATTTTGATAACCCTATCGGTCAAAAATTTGTTCCTAATTCATATTGTTATCCAGAACAAAATTATTTGACTAAAAGATACTCAGGTAAATGGACTTTCATAGAATTTGCATTTCAGAGTTGGTCATTAGATCCATGTAATTCATTTGGTATTCACATGGCTGCTTTCAACCCCAAACCGTGGTTCAAACAACCCGCAGGTACAGAAGTTGAACTGAAGGAACGACCTAAGCAATATGTTAAATTATTTGATGAAGATAATGAAGATTTATTACAACCGGTTGAGATCCCCGAAGCGGTGGCTATGTTCGATGAAAATTTAAATTATGAAAATATTTCTGTATCTTATGAATTATTCAATGATGTCATTGTTTGGGGTTTAGTTAATTATCCTGATCTACGTTATTTTTTTATGGAAAAAGCAGAGATACATGGTTCAAAAGTTTCTTTTGATAAAGACATTTTTAAACCATTAACTAAAGATAATAAATTTATGTATTTTAAAGATATTAAAAGGGGTTCTAGCGTTTATAAACGTTTAACTATGTCACAAAAATACATTTGTAATTTGATTCAAGATTATGAAAAATTCGCACCTGAAATAAAAGATAAATATACTTCTGTTTGTAAGACCAAAATGTTTGACAGATATGGTAACTATGTTGTTAACTTCGCAATGGTCACTTATCCCGGTGTTAAAGACATCTATGAAAAAGAAGAAACTATGTTATTAAAAGAAAAATTAATGCCTTTCGGCAAATTCAAGGGTACACCTATCGCTGATATGGATAAAAAAGATATCAAAGAATTCTTTAAAACTAAAGAATTCAAACAAAATCCTAAAGTTCGTAAAGTTTTCAGAAAATCTGCTTTTGGTGATTTAATGAAACCTGAAAGCGAATATAAAGATATGTTAGCACCCACTAAAGATAAAAGTATGTCTACTAAAGGTGCTTTAAGAGGTAAAAGGGTTAAAAAAGGTAAAACGATGAGAAAAGCTAAAAGGGTTAAAAAAGGTAAAACGATGAGAAAAGGTAAAAGAACACTTTATTACTTCTATATGGATGGATGTGGGTGGTGTGATAAATTCAATCCTACCTGGATAAAACTGGTCAAAGAATTTAAGAATAAATTAACTATGAAAAAGGTCAATGGTCCCGAATCACCTGAATTATTGAGAAAGTTTGATATTCAGACATTCCCGGCAATAGTATTAGTTACTGGTAAAGGTCCCGATAAATATGAAGGAGATAGATCAATGAAAGATTTGAAGAAATTTTTACGTTAAAATAAAATATATTCTATAGTAAAATGATGAGGAGAATTCGTAGAACTAATCGTAATAATTCCAAGCGTTTGAATTCTAGACGTAGAAGTAAAGTTAGGAATCATAGAAATACTATGAAACGTAGAAATACCAGACGTATGGGCGGGGCGGAGAACCCCTCGCCGCAGGAACCCTCGCCGGAGGACCAGCTGATCGATTTGGTCAGGGGCAATCAGCTAGTCATTGAATACCTGTTCAGTGTAATTCATCAACGTCCGGTGGCGAGAGCTTTACAAACAAAACTCGAGCCGCTGGATACTCGGGTGGCACGGCCAGCCAGCCGCTACGACTGAAAGATTTGAAGAAATTTTTACGTTAAAATAAAAAATATATGATATCTTTTCTATTAATATGAATTTTTATAACATACGTTTTTATGCTTGGTTTACGAAATTTATGATTATGAGTAGTTTATATGTTTTACTATTTATGAAATCTCATTAGAATTTAGTTAAAGATATATTAAACCTATTATAAAATGGGTATCCCTGTATTTTTTAAAACGTTAATTACTGATTATACGCATGTAATTAAACCTATTTCGAGTAAATCTATTCATAATTTATTTTTTGATTTGAATTGTTTGATCCATCCGTGCTGTGCAAAAGTTGAGGATGCTAACGAAGAAAAAATGATAACATCTATTATTGAAAATATTCATAAACTAATTGATTTGACCGAAGCTAAGTTTGTTTATATTGCGATAGATGGTCCAGCACCGAAAGCGAAAATGATTCAACAAAGATCAAGACGTCATAAAAGTGTGTTAGAAGGCAAGGTGTGGGACACAAATGCTATCACACCTGGGACAAAATTTATGAATACTTTGAATGAAGTTTTACACAAAGAATTTAATAAACCCAATATTGTTATATCTGATTCATCTGAACCGGGTGAAGGAGAACATAAAATTTTACAGTACATTAAATCAAACAAAATTAAGTTAGGAAAACAATCTAATTGTATCTATGGCCTAGACGCTGATTTGATTATGTTATCATTATTATCGGGTATTAAAGGTATGTATTTATTAAGAGAAAGAACATCTTTTAATATTGAACAAATGGACTGCGAATACCTATACCTTGATATCAATGCTCTAAAAAATGAAATAATTAATGAATTTCCTAAGTTACAAATACCAGCTAAAACCATTATCCATGATTATTGTTTTATTTGTTTTTTATTAGGTAATGATTTTATTAAACATTCACCATCATTGATTCTGCGTTACGATGGTTTAGCACACCTAATACACTGCTATAAAAAATGTCAAGAAACTCACTCAAATAAATTTTATTTAATTAATCCGAATACAAAAGGTTTAATACACTGGGAAAACTTCAAAACATTCATTAGACAGTTATCTTTTAAAGAAAATGATAGAATGAAAGATATCAAAGATATTCGAATCAAACAGCATCGTAAGTATAAGAGAATCTATGATGACATCCATAAAAACAATAATGTAGTTGTAAATGAATCCTACAATAATCCTTTTCCAGTAGAAGATATTATGAGACATAAACCTGTAATATTTATGAATGATGAAAATTATATTTTTGAAAAGAAAGAATTATGGATTAATCGATACAATACGTTTACTTTATTCGGTAACCATGATTTTAAACCAGTTAATACACTTAATGATAAAGTAAATGAATATTGTTACGAATATTTAAAATCATTAGTGTGGACAAGTCATTATTATTTTCAAGAATGTATATCTCAAGAATGGTATTATCCATATGAATCTGGACCAACACTTCAGGATTTAAGTAGGTTTATCAATACAAATAAAAGAGTTCATGTAAAACCAGATAATAGTATAAGTCATATTAAAGAACAATTAGAATTTATATTCCCTAAACAAAGTTATTGTTTATGTGATGAGTTAAATGGTGAAAGTTTAGAAGATTTTACAGGATTTACAAAAGAATTTAGTTTGTTAAAGAGGTATGATTGGGAATGTGAACCAATTTTTGATTCCCAATAAGAATGTGAACCAATTTTTGATTCCCAATAAGAATGTGAACCAATTTTTGATTCCCAATAAGAATGTGAACCAATTTTTGATTCCCAATAAGAATGTGAACCAATCTTACAAATTACTTCTTAAGAATATGTGTATATTCACAAAATCCTTTATCATTAAAGAATTTTAAAGTTAGTTTATTTTTACCTATTTGTAAAACTCCTCCACCCAAACTTGGTGAAAAATAATCTAATTGACAATCATGCATTGTATCCATATTAACATTATGTTCATCATAAGATTCACCACCTGTTCCGATAATACCCAAAGTAATACCATCATCTTTTACTATTAATGTTTTACAATGATCATGACCACATAAATACATATCTGGTTTTGTATTCTTAAATAAATCATTTAAGAATGTTTCATAGCGTGGTTCGGCATTTTCATGACCAGCGATTGAACGCCAAGTATGATGACCCACAACAACTTTGAATTTTTTCTTAGATTTATCTAATTTTTCTTTCATTATATTCAATTGTCTTTGAATAGCTGATTCTGATAATCTATCGGTATTGCTATCAACGTAGAAAAATTCTACTGGTCCTTTTACAAAAGAATAATATTTTGTGGGCATGTACCATTTTTTAGAGTGTTTAGTATACTCCACCTGAGATTTAGAATTATCTTTAAGACCTAATAATTCTCTTTGATATCCATAATCATGGTTACCCAAACACATATACCATCTATCGTTAGGTAAGATAGAATAGGGGTCTTCAAAGTTAGTTTGAAATAATGGATCTTCAACACTAACACAACCATCTGGATAAATATTATCCCCTAAACCCAAAACAAACTTAGTTTTATATTTATTTCTTAGTTTTACCATAGATCTAGCTACTGAATGTTGATCTTCTGTCCCTTTACCCATATCTCCTATAACTAAACAATTCACCATTATAATATATATATAATATATATTATATATATATTATAATGGTTAAAACTTGCAAACGTAGAAATAGTTATAAGCGTAGAGTTAATACTGAGCGTAAAAGTGGATCTAAGCGTAGAGTTAATACTAAACATAAATTTAAAGGAGGTAAATTATTTGGAAAATCTGGTAAAACTCGTGTAAATAGGGTTAATAGAGAGGTTCCCGCCAATGTAATACAACCAAGAAATATGACCATAAAACAAAAACCTGTATCTTTTGAATTAATGAATAAACAATTATTCAATCCTAAATCTAAAAATAATCCTAAATTTGGACAACAATTCAATATTTTATTCAGTAGTACAAATATATCTGAATTAAATAATAATTGTCCAACTGATAAAGATAATATCTACAATAATTTAACAAATAATATAGAAGATTATAGTTATTTAGTGAAAAATGGGTTTGGAGCCTCAAATATTTGGACAATTATATATTTAGGAAATTATATTAATGAAAAACCTAAAGCTCCATTGGGAAAAGGGGTAAATTTTGTATCACATAATATAGATCAGGTAAATACACCCCTTTTACCTGGCAGGGCTGCAACCTACTTGAATAATAGTTTTGGTATAGATATTTCGTCTAGTAGTAATTATGCTTTAACTAAAGGTGTGAATTTAATAAAATTTTCAAATGGATATTCGGGTGTTAGTAGTGGATTTAGTGATGATGATTTTGTATATGAAGGTAGTTATGATCCAAATAGATTCATAGAACTTATAATGAATAAAAAACTTGTAGATGATAAAAAACCATTTATAGTAACACACAGTAGTTTAATATTTAAAATGTTATCAATATTACAAAGTAAATTTAGTGATGGTTGGAAACGAAATGTAGAAAAAGTTAGAAATTTAGATTGTCTTAAAATATATTATAGTCGTAAAACTACTAAATGTCCTTGCTGTGAATTAGGTGATGTTCAAGGGATAGCTAAGATAGAATTATATAGCAGCGGCACATGGTCTAATCCACTTACTTACTATGATACGGGGGAAATAAATCCAGAATCTGGATTAATAATAATGAGACATTGTCCCGCTTGTCATAATACAACTACTTTATTACAAGCTTTAAAAAAAAGGGGGTTATCAGGTATTGTATCTAATTGTTTGCCTATAACTATAGAATTTTTATTAGGAATATCTGATAAAATAGATTATAATAGTATTACAAATATAACTAATCATTTTAATGAAGATACTTTAAATAATATTAAAAGATTTAATTTACAATCTATTGATAAAAAGAAAGCTGAATTAAATTCATTAATGGAAGAAGAAATTAGTATGAATAGAAAAGATATAAGAAAAATTCGTATGAAATATAAACAAATATATCTTACTTTAAATATATTACAAAATTATTGGGTTAATATAAATTTAGAACAACATATTAAGAATTTAAATGAGTATGCAAAAGAAAGAAGAAGAAATTTATATAAAATAGTATTTGATAATAAACCGACTGATTGGATACCCATTTCATCATGTTCATTTAGAACATGTTTAACAACTATATTAATATCACATTCTTTATATATGGTATATAAAGAAAATGAAACTATTACATCTACCTTACAGGACGATGAATAACCTATTCCAGGTGTTGATTCTCCTATATAAATATAATGTAGATTATTTTATATGTTAAGAGTATTTTTTAGAATTATTTTTTAGAATTATTTTCTATAAGTTATCATATGGGGATATATGATTACATTATTGTAGGTGGCGGTATATCGGGTTTATTCATGGCATATAAACTTTCACAAACAGATAAAGATATATTATTATTAGAATCAAGTAATCGTTTGGGCGGTAGATTGTTAACTAAGATTGAAAAAGGTGTTCAGTTTGAGTTAGGTGGAGCACGAATATCTTCTAAACACACAAAAGTGTTATCATTATTAAAAGAATTTGAATTAGATAAAGGTTTAATTAAATTACCAGATGATATTTCCTATAAAATAAAAGGTCCAAGGATTAATTTTTATTCATTAATTAAAGAATTAGTTGAAGGATCAAAATTATATACTAAAAAATACTTAGAATCGGTTAACTTGCTACAAGTATGTATCGATGTATTGGGTCAGCAACACGCTGAAATGTTACAGGAGCTTCTAGGTTATGATAGTGAATTTGAAAATCTAAATGCTTATATTGCTCTAAAAACATTTAAAAAAGATTTATTTTCAGCCAATGATTATTTTGTTTTAAAAAATGGATTTAGTTCATTGATAAAAGCGTTACAAGATTTTATAGAAGCGAAAGATAATGTAACAATCGAGTTAGAAAAATCTGTAACAGATATCGGTAAGAATTTTGTTGAATTAGACAAACAAAAAAAATATGGTTCTAAAATACTTTGTTGTGTTCCTTATTATACTTTGAAAAGATTACCTAAGTTTAAAGATGTTGAAGTTGTAAATAATATTACACCTATACCTTTAATACGTATTTATGCGAAATATCCAAAAGATAAATCGGGGAAAGTGTGGTTCCATGGTTTAAAACGCACTATAACCGATAATTATATTAGACACATTATTCCAATAGATTATGAAAATGGTCTAATTATGATATCTTATACCGATGGTAAATATGCTGATATGTGGAAAAACCTTTCAATGATTTCAAATAAAGTATTAATAGAACACTTACACAAAGAAGTTAAAAAAGTTTTAGGAAAAGAACCCCCTAAACCTGAATTTATTACTACTTATTACTGGAAAGCAGGTGTTCATATGTGGAATCCGGGTATATCTGTTAAAGATAGTTATGAATCAATTATAAATCCATTTCCTAAAACATACGTTGTAAATGAAGCCTATAGCTTACATCAAAGTTGGGTTGAAGGAGCTTTAGATGCTTCATACGATGTATTAGATTTATTAGATGAAAAATTTATTAGAGGAAAACCCAAAGTAGGTGGTGCTAAAAAACGTTCAAAGATGTATACAATTCAACAAGTATTAAAGAAGAGGAATTGGATTGTTTTAGATATACGAGGTAAACTAAGAATATATGATGTAGGTGGATGGTTAAAAGAACATCCGGGTGGAGCAGATAATTTAAGAAAAGGTATAAAAGCAAATAGATATTATGTTAATAAGAAAAAGTATAAAGAATCCCCTATTATGTTATTTAAACAAATAGGAGCACATTCATCTGGTAAAGTTATACAAAATATGCTTATGAAAGATAATACTAAAGTTAAATTTATAGGTTTAATGAAGAAAGTTTAAAATTTAGGTATATTTCTAAGATCATAACTACAGCACTCTAAATATTCATCTGTTAAATATTTAGGTATTTTTTTATCTTCATATCCTTTAACAGGACTGCCATTGGCATTGCGGGGAGGACATGTATCTGTCCAGCGATACCAGCTACTATACCATGAATTTTTACTTACACAATTTAATTTAAATTTATCTGCTTCTAAATTATCATCTAAATGAGATTTTTTTTGTTTTTCTAACATTTGAATTATATCTTCATCACTATTGTTCCAATTTAACACCATTTCATAAAAATGAGATAATTTTCTACCTAATCTCATTTGATGGAAAACATCACTAAATATAATAGAATGAATACTTACATATTGTTTAATTTCATTCAGATCATAATTAAATAATGATTTATTTATAACAGCCATATTACCGTAATAACAACACATACTTAATAACCTTAACATTAGCTGTCCATCAATACTATTTATAGGATATGTATTGATATCTTCACCATTAATGATAATTATATTTCTATTATCGTATAAATATATAATTCCATCTATTTTTACCCCATATCTCCGCACACTCACAACACAGTCAAAAATTTCATTCAGGGGTTTATTTAATTCTTGTTTTATACGTTTATCTGCTTCACTTTCATTAATACCTAAATTTATAAGTGTACTACGTAAATATTCATTTAATTTAGTAGCATAATTATTCGTATTTGTATCTAATATACCATCTATATCTATATCTTCTATATAATTTATATCTGACCTCCAATAGATATCTTGAAATAAAAACCTCGTAAATATGTTTGTAAATGAACAACAATTATTTAATAAAAAATCATATTTGCATCCCTCAAAATCTGTTTTTCCTAATATTTCTATATAACCTTTCCATACTTCTGGTGTTAAATTAGTTCTACCTAAATAATTAGCATATAAAAAGGTATGTTGTTCAGCTTCACTCCTTTTTAAGTAATATATACCACTGAAGCCACACTCATAAAACCCATATGCGTAATGATATTTTACAGATGTATCACCCCTTCTATCAACTAGTAATATAGCTGTATGATAAACCTTATATTTTAAATAACTTGATAATTTGGGTAATACAGGTTGTAATACATCGAAAGTAAGTAAATAAACATCTATATCACCATTTTTATTATCTGGAATATCATTTAAATTTGTGTAATGTATTTTTTTGTGTTGTGCTGTCGCTACTCCTTCAGGTATTTTAATATATAAATTATCAGTATTATTTTTCTGATGATCAATATACAATGAACTCATATCTTTAAATGACCATAAAACTGCATAACTTTTAAATTCTTCTTTAAAATGTGTAGTCCCGTAACCACTCCACGAGTCACAAATAAGTGATCCAATTTTAAATATTAATTTAACAAAACCAGACACACGTGTACCTACACCTATAACTATAAATCCTACCGGATATAGTATCCCTTTTAATAGACCAATGATAAATATTACTAGATATTTTATTGTTTTTTTAATCGGGTTACCGCCCTTGATGGGGGTGTGGTCGCACCCACCCCTTGTTTTTACAAATTGTGATAAATTTATTAAGTTCTTTGACCATAGTTCCGTTAAAATGTTTGTTAATTTATCACACCAAGTTATATCTTCTTTACTCAATTTTGATGATATTTGTTGGATCTCTGCATTATCCATAGACTTCTCGAGCTCAACCGCCCCCCCAAACCTTCTTCTTTTCTTTAAAGTTTTCATTAATTTTTTCTTTAAAGTTTTTTTCCTTAAAGTATTCCTTTTTAAAGTATTCCTTTTTAAAGTTTTCCTTCTTAAAGTATTCCTTCTTAAATTTTTTTTCCTGGTATATTTTCTTATCATATATATATATTTATATTTTGTTTAATTATCAAATAAATTATATAATTTAGTAGTATATGGAATCATTACGTTATTATGATTTAGAAAATATCTTAGATCATTGTTCTACAGGTAGAATTAATATGCATGAACCCATTGAAGTTATGAATCAAAGTCAAACCATGAAAACTGAAATGACTGTTTTAAAACATTTAGTAATTCTAAGTAAAAGTGATAAAGTTTCTTTAATACATATTTTATCAAAGTTGAGATGTTCTTTAAAAGAACGTTTGGAAAAACTTATAATGAATAATGCTTTCGTAAAACATTATATTGAAAATGTTCTAAAAGAATGGAGGTTAGATATACCTGTAAGTGAATTACTTAATGATGGATTAGCTAGATGTAACTATGAAAATGGAGATTTATTTGCTTACGATAAATTAGTAGAAGAGTTAGAATGTTCACAAAGAGGGGGAGCAAAGTTATCCGATATTGAACGTATTCTCAAAGAAAGACAAGAACAACATAAACCTATGACACCCGATTATTCAAAACAAATGAAAATCAAGTTAAGTGGTTTATTGAGTGAATGTAGGGGTTGTTCCAATAGAGTTAAAACGCAATCAGTAGAAGCACAAACAACATATGTTGCGATGGATCCTAAGCATTTACAAATCTTAATAGATTTATCATTTAAACCTAAAAGTGCTTACTTAGAATTTTCTAATCAATTTAGAGATACAAATCAAACATTTGCTATATTTTTAAGTGAAGCACATGATATGGAAATACCCGATACAATTCACACCATGTTCCTAAATTATTTATTAACGGTTAATATGATAAAAAAAGAAATGAACTATATTAATAACTCTCTTAAGCAAATAGTAATTTATATGAATCCAAAATTAGATACTTTAGAAAAATTAGTTAAAAGTTTCACTACACTTGATCCTGAAGAAGATGTTGTTGATACTGTTCATGAACCTTTAGATGGTGAAGGATTAAATGAAGATATAGTAATTAAAGATACTTCTTCTATTGATCCACAAGAAGTTATAGATAGTATTAAAGAAACATTTACTTTCTTTTAATTTAAACAAACCTTTTTTATATCCATTAAAATTTTCATACCTTTTTTAAAATCTTTATTAAATAAATCATCATATTGTTTTTTTTTCTTTTTAGTGAATTTAATATCTTTTCTACCATTTTTATATGTTTTTAAGGACGCCCCGTGTTTTTTCAACAATTTTTTACATTTAACATTGGAAGATCCACCCTTCGTTCTACGTTTTTTAGAATCATTGGGTTTAATATATTTCCTTAACATTCTTATTAGTTGTTTATCATCATATGCTTCCCATGGTGGATCTATGATCCCTACTTTCTTTTTGTAATCTTGTAATTCTTTTGAACTCAGTTTCTTTAAATCGCTATAAGATAATTTTTTAAGAGATTTCAGTGTATTTTCTGATGGATAATATCCACGTTTTTTTTTAAATTCATCTATTATTTTTCTAATAGATTCTGTGGACTTTTTACGTGCCCCACCCTTTGTTCTACGTTTCGTTTTCTTAGATCTCTTAACTTTCATGTTTAGGCCATAGTTAAGAGTTCTATAATAATTTAAGTCCGCACCCTTATCGTCTATTTCTGACGCATGTGCTTCCTGAACAAATACGCTTGGATAGTAAAATTGTTTAAAATATCTTTCTTCTGCTAAAAATACATCGTATGGTTTCAACTTTTCTGGTTGAATTGTCATATCTAATAATGTAGTTGCTTCTTCAGGTGTCTTAATATATAAAGCATGTGTTGTTATAATTTTAAACTTATCATAATCTATATTGTTTAAACCAGTTTTAGGATTAATATTAACTTTATCTATTCCAGCACGAGTTATGCGTGGTGGTACAATCCAACCACCCATATAGCAAGTATCTTTAGGAGGCATAGGTAAAGTATTCATTAAATCAGCATCTTGTTCTAATATTAAATTATTGTGAGTTTGATTTGAATAAATAGCTAATAACGCTTTCCTGTGTGCTGCGATACATCCTAATTTACGAATAATGCTTTTTTGTTTTGTGTTATAAAGTGTTTTTAGCTTTTTCAACATCTGCTGATTACACTGAGTTAATGTTAAGTACTCAGCTGGAACCCATTGACAATGACATATTTTAGATTTATATTTTTCATATAGTTTTCTGGATTTATCCATAAATATTTCTTCATCTTTACAGATAATATAAATATTGTATTTATTGACTACCATTAATATTAATATAGTAGATATTTTAATAACTGGTTGAAATAGTTTGAATATAAGTGTTCACTTTTTGTTCTTTAACAATCAACATTTGTTCTAATACTGAAATAGATTCTTCTTTATCTTCACTTTCATTAATATTTTCTATCAAAGATTTGATAATTTCAACTTCTTTTTGTGACCAAATATCTTTTAATCCGCTTATAACATTGTTATCTTCGATTGGTTCGTGTTCTTTACCTGTGACTAACCCAATATAATGATCTATTGTATGATTAATTAATGAATGTTCTTCATAAGATTGTTTAAATATTTTTAGACCTTTTAAACATTCCTCATAAATTAATGTATTCTCAGATAAAGGATACCATTCTAAACATTTAATAATAGGATGACATATATTATGTAAATCTTGCCTAGAATCTCCACCTAAACTTCTTGTTAAACCCTGTAAAAAAGAAGGTTCATTAAACTGTATAGCATTAATTACTACAGATATTTTTGTTCCAACTGGTTTATACTGTAATAGTGCTAATTTTAAAACACATGATAATGGTTCTAATATAAGATGTTTAGAATTATCTGTTAATGGTAAATATTCATATAATTTGTAAATATGATCCATTTTATTTAAAATATTCATTATATATTTAAATAGAATAATAAACTTCTCTAAATTTATAAACTAGCATAAAATTCTTTAACTTTAGGATTTGTCATAAATTTATTATGATCATAGTTTATTAGATATATGCCATCTAATGATTTTAGTCGTGATAATGCTACATATGATTGTCCATCTGCAAATATATCTTTCCCAATATCGATGATAGCTGCTTCTAACGTTAGACCCTGTGATTTATGAATAGTAATAGCCCACGATAATATAAGAGGTATCTGCTGAATTTCTAGACCGGGTGTCTCTTCACTCTTCCAAGAATGATATTCCATTAATTGAGTTATACCGTTTTTAAACTTAACTAATGGTAACCCATGAACAAAACTCACAATTTCTCCCTGTGATCCATTGACTAATTGTTTATCACACATGTTAACTACACACATAACCTGTGCTCCTTCTTTTAGATTTAATATTTTATCAGCATTCATTCTTTTATACAGATCATTAACCTCAGATTTTAGTTGATAATCAGATATATTTAATTCATCTGATTTTACTACCTTTGAGTTGTATACTACTTCTGAACCACTTAATTTATTCATATTCATAGTATTAGTGTGTTTAACCATTTCTTTTTTAGGAGATATTATAGGTATACATAATTCTCTATTTATTTTTTTAATTACCTTAGACTTCAAAATTTCATGTGTATTCTTAGAAATACCCCCATCTCTAACTTGTTGTAGAATCTTTGTAAATAATTTATCTTTTTGTCTGAAAATCTTTTTTAGTAAAATTACTTGAGGAAACGTTTGTATCCATTTAGCACTTTCAAAGCAAAATTGTTCTGTTCCGTGTACACGATCACCTACAGGGGGCAACTGATAAAAGTCTCCTAAAAATATTAATTGTATTCCTCCAAAAGCCATATCATTATTTCTTATTCTTTTTCCTATACCGTCCATTAATTCAAAATACTTTTTAGACATCATACTTATTTCATCTACTATCAATATATCAGTGTTTGCCCATCTACTTATCACAGATTTATTCCTACTAATAATATTATATAAACTATCAATATCAGCTCCTTGATTAATAATAGATGACCAAGAATGAATTGTTTTAGCATTACAATCTAATATTTCAGCGGCTACACCTGTTAACGCACAGACAGATAATCTTTTAAATTTAGAATATCGTTCTATAAAATGTTTGATTAGTAAACTTTTCCCTGTTCCACCTGGTCCACTTATAAATACATTTGCGCCACTATCAGCTGTTTCTATTGCTCTAATCTGTTCTTTACTAAATTCAATACCTTCTGGTAAATCTATTGTATCCAATAATTCTTTTGCTATTGGTTCGAATACACACGATTTAACTGATATATTTGTTGATACAGATATTTTGTCAGATTCATCAAAAGTTAGAGACTGATCTAAACAAATTCTCAGTATATCTTCGCCGTAATTTTCATATGTTTTCTTACCGAAACCTTTGATAGATAGTAACGCTGCCTGTGTCCCTGGTCTTTTACATGCTATTTCATTTAATACATTATTGCTATATATACGGTAAGGTGGTACACCTAACTCAGTTGATTTATTACGCCTATAATCTTTTAGTACAGTAACTAATTTCATTGTTATTAATAAAGATATAATTAATTTTAAATCAAATTTTTATTTAAATTTAACCATAATAATGTAATGACCAAGCTGTTTTATCACTTATATTTCTAACAGAATGTTCGCCTATAACATCATTTATATGAGCACTTTGATTTTTATCTACTACACGTGTTTTTACAGGATAGTATCCTTTATTATAACTGTGTTTATAAATAGTTTCTTTTAATGCGCCTTTTAATACTAAATAATTACATTCTTTACCTTTATGACCATGGATACAACTCGTTATATTGGGTTTCCAACGAATTAAATAAACAGGAATGAATGGTAACTTAAATTTTTTATAAGCACTATTCATATTTTATAAAATGTATGTTATATTTTTTTAAATTATTTCAATAATTTTTCGGTTTCTAATTTTTTTTGTTTATCAATTCTGCTTAGTTTCATTTTGTTAACTTCATTTTCTTCTTTTTCATCGTCGGGTTTAGTAGGACAGCAACAAAACGGGAACTTACCAGCTTCAAATTGTACACTCATCAATAATAAATCTATCTGTGGCTCAATTAATATCAAGATAACTTCTTCGTCTAAGTCAGATTCTCCTTTAAATTCTACCAATAATTTTGATATCAATAACATGAATACTGGTTTTAATTGTTTCTTAGAAATCTTAATTTTACTCTGATTTTTATAAACCACTAAAAATAAATTAATAATTAAAGGAATATCATCTCTGTCAACCTTTCCATCTTCAAAAATTTTTTTGAAATTAAATTCACATTTTTTTTTGAAATCTTTATCAGCGATAATTGTATTGACTAATTCTTTGATAACAATATTTTTTTCCAAATCTTTAATCAACATTTTATATTATACACAATATTTTTTTACATTATGTCTAATAAAGTATTAAACGCAATTATTACATTTTTATCAGTTCTACTATAACATAATTGGATTTTTATAGGTTTGACTTTTCTAACGGAATCTAAATCATATAAAATATAATAAAAATTATTCATAATAATCTAAATAATATATTATTTAAATATTTTGTTCTAAAAGTTTTTCTTTAAATTGTGTGAAATATAAATAATCTTTTTTTTCCATTTTACCTGTTTTATATGCTAAAGACCTTTGATAATTATCTTCTCTATCATAACCATTAGACCCACCATCCGGTCTTTCAAACAATAAATGATTATTTAAATCACACGCAATAAGTCTAATATGACCCATACCAGCATATATATAAGCTATATCGAATAAAGATTTTTGATCATTATCGCAATAATCTTTGTAAATTTCTAAACATTTATTTAAACTCATGAAAGTCCAATCACCTATATACACCTCAACATCAGGATTACCGATCAAACTATATAATAATTTCATATGTCGGTTTAAACCTTCGGGTAATTCAGGTAATTCTTTAAAATCTAATTCATAATCATTTTGTTCTCTCTTTTGAAAGAAAGGTTCTACGGTGCTATCGTAATTTTCATCAGACACTTTAGCATTAACTAATAATTCTTTAACAGATAAAATTTGTTTTTGTTTTTCTTTTATTAGTTTTTCCATTTTAATTTAGTAACATATAAGCTTTATACTTATTACCAATCCGTATCCATCAACTCTTGTTAATCCCTTAGTTATTTTTCCTATCTGACTAATAGCCGTCCATCCGCCGGGTGCGCATGATATCATATTTTTTTTTACTATCCATTAATTTCTTCTTTATAGCCTCTGGAATATTAGAAGGGATAATATACATATCGGGTAATACTTGAAACCTTTCTTTGACAATTAAATCTTCTAATTCATCTTTGTCCAGAGAAAAAACAGAATTCCCTTCATCAAATAAACATAAAATGCGTCTTTCTGAATCATACCAAGCACCCTCAAGCATAACACAATAATATTTACCATTCATAATAAATATGGGATTTTCCATAGTAGATACCCATTATGCACTTTCACCAGCCCGCCCCGCTCTGTTAAGTTGTTTGTGCTCCTTCTTCTTTTCTTTAATTATCGCAGCCTGTACAGCCTGCTGCTTTACCGTACTTATTCATCACGGTATGCTCCATTTGAAATTAGATAATCTATAACTTCTGTATATTGTTTATCTATAGCAATTTCTAACGCCCTTAATCCATACATTTCTTTTATATCTCTCTCAATTAAACCAATTAAACTGCCTATTTCAAATAATTTAAACAAATCTGATCTATTTAGCACTGTCAATGCTTTGTCCGCTTCCTGCAGTTGGACCTCTGATTTCTTCCCCCGCTTGTCAGCGTCTAAAACTAATTTTGCTGGACCATTAGACATATAATTTATATTTGCTCCTTTAGAAATTAATAATTTAACATAATCTAAACTATTAAGTAATACAGCCCACATCAATGGTGTTAAACCGTATATATCTGGATAATCTAGTATATTTTCTGACAGCGGATCAGGTTGAAGGTCTTTATAATCTTCATCTGTATTAAGTAACTCAGATATACCTTGTTTATTAAACATTAGCATAATTAAATATTCATTTTTTAGGCTGTTGTCAAATTTTAAAGCATTAGAAATTTCCCTATCAGTATCTATTTCTTCATCTAGTTTTCTTCTAGCTGCTTTTTCTTCTGGTGAAATAGGTGTTGGTTTACCCCACCTTTCTTCTTCTGTTTCAGTTACTGTCACAAAACTATCTGGTGTATTACCATAACCAGGAACAGTACTACCAACCCATTCAGGTGGTAAGCATTCTCCATCTCTAATATGTGTCCCGGCACCTTTTCTAACACTGATCCATTCATTATGGCGCTCTGAATGGTACATGTCCGCATTCGCCTTATCTTGTTTAGAAACAGCCTTTATATATCTTCCATCCCAGTGATATTTACATTGTCGGAGCTCACATTCTGTTTCATCTTTCCAATATTGAGGACAATTTATTGGGAATTTTACAGCTTTTTGTGCTTTTTTGCGTTTTATATCCCGACCCCTTTTTAGTCGGTCTTCCGATATTATTCGCCACACCCTCTCAACTGTTCTGTTTGGTATACCAGGTGCCCATTTACGCACACGCCCTCTTGCCTGCTGCTGTATCGCTTCCCATGCACGCTCTCGTAGATCTGACTTCTCCACACAGTCCGCATACGACATACCGTGTGCAGTGATGCGCTCACGGAGCTGCTTGACACTCATTGCATCTATCTCAGCCCTGTCTTCTTGAAGGCGTAAATAGTGACCTTCCCCCTCGCGCAGTATGTAGTACTTACCCCTATAACGCTTCCACAATCCAACCGATTCTGGAATTTTCATTGCTGCAACTGCTGCTGTTTTTAGAGTGTCGTACTCCTGTGCCATGCCATTGTCTATCACATTAAGGGGTTCATCCCCTCTAGCCATCTCTTTCAGGTTTTTCATAGCTTTAGCTTCAATTTGTATTTTTAGATGGTCTTCCGAGGTGATTCGCCATACCTTCTCAACTGTTCCGTTTGGTATACCAGGTGCCCATTTACGCACATTCCCCTCGCGCAGTATGTAGTACTTACCCAAGTTACTCATCCACAATCCAACCGATTCTGGAATTTTCATTGCTGCAACTGCTGCTTTTTCTAGAGTGTCGTACTTCTGTGCCATGCCATTGTCTATCACATTAAGGGGTTCCGGATCTCCTCTAGCCATCTCTTGCAGGTTTTCCATAGCTTTAGCCGCCGCCGCTGCTGCTTCAGCCTCAGCTTTAGCCGCCGCCGCTGCTGCTTCAGCCTCAGCTTTAGCCGCCGCCGCTGCTGCTTCAGCCTCAGCGGTGTTTTTTCTGATACCTTCTCTATATGTCGCACCATACCGTTTATGAAAACTCTCAACTGCTTCTTCCTCTTCCATTACCCTACGTTCATATTTCACAAGTTCTCCATTTTCTTTAAAATCGTTCAAAGCATTTTTTAAATCCGAAACGAGATCTCCGGAACCTCCTTTATCAGTATGTGCGGTCAATATTTTCTTCTTATATGCTTTCATAATATCACTACGCTCTGCATTATAATTGAGACCAAGTAAATATAAAAGGTTACCACCATGGTAAAACTGTTTGCTTCTAGTTTTTTTACGTTTAACCGATTGATTTCTACGTTTAACCGATTGATTTCTACGTTTAACCGATTGATTTCTACGTTTAACCGACTGATTTCTACGTTTAACCAATTGATTTCTACGTTTAACCGACCGATTTCTACGTTTAACCGTCCGATTTCTACGTTTAACCGACCAATTTTTACGTTTAAAATTATCCTTGACCATTTTATAATATAGAATAGATATTTTTAAACACTAATTTCAACTACTTCGTTATTATTTCTAATGAAATATTCTTTCTTTAATTCTACTAAGCCACTGCTATATGATATAAATTTCTTAAGATCATTAATTACTTTTTCAGTTCCAAAATATGGATGACCTATGACAGAACCTTCTATATTATGACCTAATGTAGCATATACGAATCCATGGACGATTATTGGATATCTATTTTTGACTACTAATGTATAGACACCTTCACATGCTCTAGTTAAGGGTGGTGATAATGTGCAGGGGTAAATCCATTTATCTTTATGTAAATTTAACACCGGATGATAGGGTGTGATTGATAGTGATGTAGATTTGTTAGTAATAGTTGATAATAATTCTTTATAATTATGTGATTTAGTGAATACTAAACATTCTACTTCACTAATAACTTGTTCATTCATATTACATGGATCACAAGTTATTACCAAATCGCCTTTCTTAATATCCCTAATTTCTTTAATGGATTTATCCGCCATTAGAACACCACTTGAACCAATGCAACAACCACCACCGGCATTATTGTATACTGACATAGACCGTAGTTGAGTTTGGATTTCTGACGAATCACATGCTACTGAACCACCTCTATAAATAGCCTTACTAGCAGGTTTCACAATATCTGGTTTAGGTGGGGGGATTGCTTCAAAGATAGTAGAAATACTATCACATAGACTATCAAACATTCTACTCTTAAAATTTAAAATACCTTTGTCCTTAAAATTATTACACATTTCATTTTTGTATGCTTCTTGTAGAGATCTCAAATAATGGATACCCCAACGACTAAACCAATCAGCTTTTAATCCATCATTAGTCATATTTAATGCTTCTTTTACTTGTCCCGAAAAATCATCTAAAATATTTTGAATATATTGATCTTTAGCCAAACAATTATAATCGTGTAATTTACGATTGAAAGAATTTATTACATTTTTAAAAGATTCATCATTATACTTTTTAAGTGCTATACATTGATTAATTGTTTCAATTGCTTCTAAACGGAACAGTTGTTGATTTACCAGTTTAGAATTACATGTATTTTGATAAAAATGAATATCTTTGTTACCAAGAGATAATGTTACATTAGCAAATGATGTTAAATGAATTTCATCGTCTATAGCAGAAACATCTACATCAAATACAAAATTCTTTGTTTTACCATACTTCAATGAATCAATATGAACTTCTTTAGACATGTCGCCATCTGGGAACAGAACACCTGAACTTAAATTAATTTTTAATGAACAATTAGTTGTAGCAGTTTGTAACAAATTACTGATACCATTAATGAATACTGAACCGAGTATAGACGCATCTGGAATAAATGAATATCCATCTCCACCCGAAATATTAGAGATATTTAGTAAAAGTTCAGAATTTAAATTATAACCAAATCCATAACATGAAATCATACAACGGAAATCATGAGAATCAAAGTATCTCTGTAACATAACCTCGTGTCCTCTAGGAGGTTCTACGTTGGGGACACCATCTGTTAATAAAAGTATACCTTTATTCTTATTTTTAGGTGATGTTTCTCTAAGAATATCTAATGATTGAATCATACCTGACCACATATTAGTATTTGAAACAGGTTTAAGAGAATCTAATTCACCTGAAATCAATGCTTTATTTTCTGCTGTACAAGGCTGACTTTTAACGATTGTTTTAGCTTCAGAACTATAGGTGACAATGGAAATGTTATCATCATCATTTAAACTATGTAGAATTGTTTTTGCTGCAGATACAGTTAATGATAATACAGAAATACCATGACTAAGTCTTTCATTTTTTAAACCTTTTAAAGTCGCTTCATCATACATTGAATATGAAACATCGATACATAAAACAATATCAATTGGAGGTCTCGTTTCAACATCGGGTGCTGTAACAGATATCATTAATTTACCATCATTGTAATATTGTTCCAAACTAATTTCATCAAGCTTATCTGTGTAAGGTTGAAGTTGTTGTTCAGCTACTCTTGAATCTATTTTAAGTTGGTTATCCTGTAACTTTCCTCTAATAGAATCAATACTTCTTTTCATAGCAACATTATCAGTTAAATGAGATTCATCTAAGTATTCACGCGTAATAGGTGATTCTTTCTTTGTTTGTAACCATCTCAAAATACTTTCTCTTTCATAGGTGTGACCACCATTATCAGATACAGGATCAATCATGATATCTCCTGTAATGGGACAATAAAAATCAGGGGGTATAAAAATAGTTTGTTCTACGTCCATTATAGATTACTATATAGTAGTGGTTTATGTTTAAATACAAAATTTGATTTAAATTAGAATATATATATTAATCAAGATAATTATGTTAAAACCACCAACAAAAGAACAAAAAGAAATATTAAAAGCATTAGAAAAATCTAATATATCTGTTGACGCCGTTGCTGGTAGTGGTAAAACAACTACAATATTACACGTGGCTAATACTTTCAAAGATAAACAAATTTGCTGTATTACTTATAATACTAAACTGAAAAATGAAACTAATTTAAAAAAATTAGATTTAGATTTAAATAATTTAAAAGTATTTACCTACCATGGATCATGTAATACGTATTATTTACAAAGTTGTGGTGAATTAATCGATGATTTAAAATTAAAATCAGTCGTTACAGATGGATTGGATACTTTAAAACCTATATCATATGACATAATAATAGTAGATGAAGTTCAAGATATGAATAGTATATACGCTAAATATATAAAAAAATTTATAAATGATAATTGTAAAAGTAATAAGATAATAATACTAGGTGATAAAAATCAATGTATTAATCAATATAATGATGCTAATCATCGATTTTTAACATTAGGATCAGAAATATTTAAAAATGAATATCCTTGGGTTAGTCTAAAATTGACAGAAACATTCCGTGTCCCTTATGAAATATGTGAATTCTTAAAAAAAGTATTGTTAAAAGAAGAGCGTATGATATCTAATAAGGTTAGTGGTCATAAACCCCGTTATCTTATAACAAATGCGTTTGCTGCTGAAAATGGATGTATGTTTTTGGTTAATGAAATTAAATATTACCTTGGTTTAAAAGATGAGTATGGTAATATATTATATAAACCAGATGATATATTTGTATTGAGTATATCTGTTAAAAAAAAATATGATAATAAATCACCATCTAATATATTAGCTAACATGTTATCTAATATGGGTATATTAGTCCATGTAACTAATGAAGAAGGTGGGACACCAGATGAAAAATTATTAAAAAATAAAATAGTATTTTCCACATATAATTCAGTGAAAGGTTTAGAACGAAAAGTTGTTATAGCATTGAATTTTGATATAGGGTTCTTTGAATATTTTGATAAAGATGCAAATCCGTTTGTTTGCCCCAATAAGTTATATGTTGGTGTAACACGATCACTAGAAAGGTTAACACTTATTCATCATTATGAATCAGGGTATTTACCATTTTTGAAAGGAGTAGATGATATAGAAAAAGAAAAATATATAGAATTATATTGTGATATTAATCCCACTGATGGGGGGGGTAATTCTTTTAGAATGAGAAAAAAAATAAACAAATCAATTAAACCCAATGTACATATAGTTACAGATATGGTTAAACATTTAAAAATAGATGTAATAGAAGATATTTTACCTTTATTTAATATTATAGAGGTAAGGCAGGTTAATGATAAAATAGAAATAGATGTTATATCAGAACAATCTCCTATACATTGGGAGAATGTATCAGATATTACTGGAACTGCCATACCTATGTATTATGCCATTAAAGTTTTCAATAAGGACATAAATGAAACTATGACTAAATTAAATGGAGATAAAGACCATGTAAATATTTTAAGAATTGCCAATTCAACAAATTGTAAAGTATCTAATTCATACTATAAAATGAATCAAATAAAAAAGTATAATTGGTTAAGTCCATTACAATTATCTGCTTGTATTGAACGTGTTCAATCATTGTGTAATGAAAATATAATAAATATAGAAGGCGATTTTGAAAAAAGGATAGAATGCACTACTACGGTATTAGATACCTATCAATTTAGTTTAATTGGACAAGTAGATTATATAGATGATAAATGTGTCGTAGAATTCAAGTGTGTTAAAAACATAGAACGCGAACATATGGTTCAACTATTATTATATAAATTTATTAATGAAACTAATGGTGTTTATATAGATAATTATTATTTGTATAATGTCCTTGATGATCAATTATTAAGTTTACATTGTGATTATAATAATTTAACAGAATTAATAATTAGGTTAATAAAAACAAAATTTATGGATAAAGATAATATAGATAGTGATTTAGAATTTAGAAAATTTATGATAAGAGAAGGGTTAATTATTGATTAAACTATAACATAAACTTCACGACTAACAATTTGTAAATTATTTTGTAAATCACCGTGTTCTATCAATATACATTTACCGGTTTTACTAATATCTAATATTTCTTTGATAATCGCAGAGCCCCTTGTTTTAAAAATTATTTGATAACCGATATATTGTCTAACATTATCGGGTGTTAAACGAATAAATTTCATTTTATTTTGTAGTTAGATGTTTCGATCAAATTTGATTTAAATATTACTTTTTAAATTAAAAGTAATATGTCATTATTTAACGATATTAGCAAAACTGTTGAAGAAATGGATAAACCTTCTCATGAACTTACATTAAAAAAGGTGGTTCAAGAAAAACCATCAGTTTATCCTAGTAATGTTTACATTACACCTATTGCTAAATCATACAATAAACAGTATGGTAAACCTTGCTCTAGACGTGATTGGGATGAACAGATAGAAAGAGGTATAATAGGCGAACAAGTTATGTGGGATGGACCACCATTAAATAGACCTCAACCGGCACCAGGTGATTTAATGATTATATGGTTTTACAAAAAACATGTTCAAGTTTATAGTATAACAGAAGTATTGAAACCCTCACAACGTTTACCTACATGGTCTATGAATATAGGACAAAGAGATAGACGTGTAGTATATTTAGAAAACCCTATTACTATTGACTGGGAAACATGGTTATCACTAGATGGATATAAAAGATGTATGGGCACTACTAATGTTAATTCATGTAAAAACAATATTATAGAATATTGGCTATCTCATAAGTAATTCAACTAATTTGTCTTATAATTAATGCGTAGATTCTATAATCAGTTTCATTCAAATACATATAGATTTTTTTTTCATCATTATTATAAAAAATTTTAATGTAATTTTCACTATTATAGGTAATATGAGCATTATATTCAGATAAATCGATCTGCCAATCACCACTAGGATATGAATCTGTAACTTCATGAATTTCTAGAGGAACATCATTTTCATCTTTACCTATAATCTCAAAGTTTTTTAGATAATAAGTCGGATCCATGGGTTCTACTAACTATTTATTGCCTAAGTTTTAAATCTTTTCATAACTAAATCTTTTCACACAAATATAATATTTCTTCATCGCTTAGATTATCTTTGATTACATCCAACATTTGTTTTCTATCTTCAATAGATACCAAATCTTTCCAAAACTTATTAACAGGTTTTAAATGTGGATGTAAAACATACATCATTTCTACCCACTCTTTTTCTTTGGGTGATGTGTGAAAAGGAAAATCATAAGGTTGTCCATATATTCCATCACGTTTCCATCGTTGATCATCTATCCAATTTATATTTTTTAATCTTTTATCAGGTTCATAGCATATTTTACAAAATCCGTCTTTATAAACATTTTTATTGCATCTTTCAAAATCATTCCATACTCTTAATCTTACGTTTTTTGGATAAACCAGGTTTTTATTTCTTACACAAGCATTAGCTTTGCAGGTGTTCATACTGTTACATGTGTCTATACTTTTACATTTGTTCATACTTTTACAAGTGTTCATATTTTTGCTTGTTAAATAAAAAATTTTTATAATTATCAAATTTATTTACATTTATTTACATTTATATTTACAACACCATTTCATCATATTCACAATCAATACTTCCAGATAACCTTGTTTTTCTTCTGGAGTGAATAGTGGGAGACCTCCATAATACCTTTCATGTTTTTTTTTCACCGTAGTAAATATCATATAATAGAACAGTATATGTCCGATAATAAATGGAGATAATATTAACATTGATAGATTTAGAGGAAGTCCCCACAAATTTATACTTTTACAAGCGTATATAATATAGGGAATAATTATTAATGATATATTCATGTGATGTTTATATGTCACGTTTATTTTATGATCTACATAAGAAGTTATTACTAAAGATATAAGAGATAATGCCATAAAGATATATAAATGTATATCATACCCGTTTGTTTTACCATAAGGTGATAATGACCTATATTCTATAAATAAATATATTGGTCCTATTAGTAGAGATAGCCTCACAAATGTAAGGAGATTCATTTAATTGTTTAATAATATAACCAGTTTAACTAATCAAATTTATTTTAAAGAAGGAAAGTTTTGATAAGATTGTACTAAATTATTACTATTTTCTGGAACAACTACCTTAGACCAATTAGTAAATTCTGTCTCTACTGTAGTTCTAACATCTTCATTAAATTGTTTTTTAGCAGATACTATTTTTCTAATAATATTATCACTTTCATCATCCAATTCATCTGACATTACAGTTAAATTGCCTGACTTATACATTTTTGACATTTATTTATTTAACACTATATTTTTAATCAAATTTGATTTATAACATTATTTTATTAGTCATTAATTATGGACTTTTTCCCATCACCTGAACCTGAAGTTATAAAGGCCGAACATATTAAACCAAAATACATTAAGTATTGTAGTGTAAATGATACATCTGTAAATATATCTATTAAAAATACCGAATTAGATATTACCTATATTTCTTCTGTAAAAGATGAATTGTGGGCTGATATTTCTAAATATTTTCAAAATGATTTAAATACATTCTATCAAATAATTGATTCCTGTTTTAAAGATGAAAATCAACATATAAAATTAACTTTTATTGAAAATGAAAATGAAAATATTATTCTAACATTACGACACGATGGACTATATCCATTTAATGTTAGTATTACAATTTATAAAGAGTTAGAAGTTATGGATACATTGGTTAATCAGGTTAAACTTCTAACACATCAAAACAAACTTTTAAAAGAAAAATACACAGAAATTATGGATATATTAAGAACGAACACACATTGGATTAATGAAGAATATTTATGGTTAGAAATTGATAATGTAACACCCAGTTCATATAATGCGAATATTAATTCACATCTATCAAATGAAGAATATTCAGGTGAATCATTTTCTTCTAATGAAATTGATAAATTAAAAGAAAGAATGAAAATAAATAGGTATTTCTGTTGCATGAGACGTGGTAATATGAAACATTACTATTATAAATATTCTTGGAGGACTGCTCTAAACTCTTTAAATCCACTTCCCGAAAATATTACAGAAAATACAAAAGTATACATAAAAATACCTATAGATGATATAAAAAATATTGGTTATGGTTTGGGTTGTACCAGTCTTCATAAAGATCAGAAAACGTATTATCATGGTAATACATCCGTAGCAGGATATGATAAAGGGTTATGTCATAAAATGATAGTATGTCATGGAGAATACAGGAGGTTATGGGAAAGTTTTAGAGGTTATAAATCTTGGGATAATTATCAATCATATTATAATGGACATGGTCGTAACAGGGGACGAAGCGGTCCTATTATCAAAATTCCATCAGCACCTGATAATTTTAGAAGGTTATTTGAAATAAATACAGGGAATGGGTCACAGTATTTTAATATTATAATGCCTATTAAATATTATTGTACAAATTGTAAAAAAGTGGAAGAATGTTTCCCATGTGGTAAAGGTGAAAATAATCCAGGTTGGGAAATTTATGAATGTTTGGGTCATTCTGATGAATGTTTAGATAATTCAGGTAAATGTTTATCTGATAATAGAGACAGAAGGTATTAATTATAATTTAAATAATCTAAAATTAAATGATATAAATGATATGATATAAATGATATGATATAAATGATAATCCACGCCCTAATATAATCATTAAAGCTGGTAAAAATGCTAAATGGTACCTAAAATATTGTATACCAGATAAAATATATTAAAAAATATTTAATTAGTTTTAAATCTTTTAGTTCTACTTTTTTTTTTACGATAAGGTTTTTTTCTTTTTTTTAATAGACCTTTTACTGTAGAACTTTTTTCTAACATTTTTTTTAATTCACGACGAGCTTTTTTAAAGCTTTTGTCATCTACATTACTTTTAGGTCTAGGGGAATCTTCTAACAATTTATCCATATCTTTTAATATTCTTTTAACTTCTTCACCAGATTTAATTCTAAAGAATTTATTTTGATCTTTGTTATCACTATTTATAATTGTTTCAGGAAATAATTGTGTATATGTTTTTAATAATGTTATAAGTGGGTCAAAAAGTGAACCTCCATCTTGCCAACTTCTATGGATTATCAAGCATCCTGAATAATCTAAATTTTCAAGAATTAATAACCAACCATTACAAATAAATGCTTGTTCTATATCATGATAATATAATATACCAGAATTACGATGACACACGTTGCGCAGATGGCCTTGTTTTTTTGCTTCTGTTTTGCAACCATAGATAGCGATATGGTCTAATACTTCAAATTTTTTAGAATTATATTCACAAGAGAATAATCTACCTTTAGAAGATAATAAAATCCAATATCCAATTCCTCTTATATAACCAATAGAATAAGTTTGTTTTGTGTGAAATATCATATATTCGTCCTCTTCCAAAATACTTTCTGGAATTAAAATACTTTCTCGATTTTCATAGGTTTTGAAATCATCAATTTTTTTAGGTTTTTCCCAAAAAGCCATTATATTATTATCCAATATTTTAATTTATCAATGTAAATATATTTATTTGTATTTTATAAGACCATTCTTACAATAGTTACCCAATTGAATACATCTTTCACATTTATCTTCTAAGTGATGATTATTTGTATGTAATACTTTTTCTTTTACAATATTATCATTATTTAACTTTTTGTTTAATTGTATCTATTTGTTTCTTTGAAAAATGTGGTTTTAGCCATTGTCCCTCTTTTGATTGTTGAGACCAGACTTTAATAAAAAAATATTTATCTTTATCAGGTTTATAACCCATAGTAACTGAACACAAATTAGACGTCCATCCTTTAAAGGAACCTTTGCTCTGAACGGTTGTTCTATACACTTTCATATTTTATAATTAATGTAATTTGTTTTTAAATTATTCTTCTAAGAGATATTCTAATCCATCTCCAACTATCTTTTCCTCAAGAGTCTCTAACCTTTGTGTCAACTCTTCATTTATCTTTAACAATTCATGATAAGATTGTTTCTCATCTCTATTCATTCTAAATACACATTTAGGATCAAGTTTCGTAAAATTATGATAACATTCTATAATCTTTTGAGAACGAGTATTATTTGATTTGAATGTCTTTAGTCTATCTAAATACTCCTTTAACAAGTCACATACATCATCTGTATAAATGTGACATTCTTTCCACTCCACAAGTTCTCGCACTTCAGAAATAAAGTGTTCAGTATTCATTTTAGACATTATGTCTTTTTTGATTGATTCATAAATTAAAATATCAAATTTATAATAAGATTAAGATAATAGTTATCCCACTATTAAATTTTATAAATGATTTTTATATTGATAATATATAATGTCATTAGATGAAAAAAATGAATTGACACCTAAAAGTGAATTAAACAATGGTGTTACTACAAATAATGAATCTACTGATGTAGATAATGATGTAGATAATTCTGTAGATAATGATGAATCTAATGGTGAATCTAACAATGGTAATTTACAGATGGGGGGTATGGCGAGTGTTCTTAGAGATATTTCATCGGGTAATAATTTAAGAAGGTTATCTCCCAGAGTATCTGAAGAAATAAAAATACTTGCTCCAAACCAAATGGTATCTGAGTTAGAAGCTGAAAATAGAAGAGTTACGCACATAAATACATCTTTACAAATCCATACTGATGAACTATATGTAAAAAATGAAGGACTAATAATAGAATTGGCAACATTAAAAGATATAAATAACCAGTTAATTTTGGATAATGAAAAAAAAGATACTAAATTATCGTTACTTAGAACTGATTTAAAAGATCGTATATCTGAAATAGAATATAAAAGAAATCATATAGAATCTTTAGAAAATGATAATGAATCATTGTCTACTAAATATCAAGATATTAAACGAAGTTATGAAACAGGTGAAAATGGTATTGATATGAGAATGATAGAATCTAAATGTGAAGTTTATTATAATTTATTTATACGTTTGTATGATAAATTAACTATTACTAAAAAAAGATTAGATTTATATCAAACTTATTTAAAGAGAATAAATAGTGTTATCCAATTAAGTGTTATCACTCTCAGTATAGGGAGTTCATTTATTCAAGCATTAGATTCTACTAATTATGAATTTTTTTTATCGGCTGATACAACTATAAATTCTACTGAATATACTAATTATGAAACAGAAATGGATCAATCTACTTATAGTTCTATAGTTGATATAGTTACACTTTCAGTTAGCACATATTCAGCATTAGTAATAGCAGCTGAAAGACACTTTTCATTTCAACAACGTGAAACAAATGTAGAGAAACTAAAGGAATCATATGCAGAACCAATTAACCGTATAAGGACTAATTTAGAATTGATTAAACCTTGGAGATATAAAAGTTATTATATGAAAACAAAAGAAGAAACATTTATTAATGACGATGAAACAACAGTTACGCGCAGTGTATTATGTATAGATGATAATAAAAAAAATAAATGGAGTTCAATGGTCGAAAAATTAGATAGTGAATATGTTCATATTGTGGACGTTAAAAAAGAATTAGATACGACATTAGATAAAATAATTAGTGTTAAAACTATTAAGAGTTATCAGAATGATGCTCCTAGGAAAAGACGAGATAATGATTTAGAAAATATAAATAGTATGGAAAATCATATTAATAGTAGTAACTTTATAAATAGTTGGTGGTCATCATTTTGTAAATGTAAGAGAAGAGAAATTAATCATTCATATGATGAAGAAGATGCTAATAATATAGAAGATATTGATAAAATAAATAATTTAAATAAATTACACGCTAGAGTATAATATGATAACTAGTTATCAAGAAAATTTAATGATATTAAATAGATTAATTTCAGAACAATATATTTCTAAATATATTCTCAAGGTAAAAGATAAAGAGGAAAAAAAAGACAACTTAAATTTCCATTCATCTCTAACTAATTTATTAATGGAATTGTATTATAATTCTATAGAACACTCGGTTTATAATGGCGATCGTTATTATTATTCATATGTTATCGATGGTAAAAAATTTGTTTATGAAGGGGATAGAAAAAAATATTTTTATGAATATACAAATATATCATATCAATGTAGAGGATTATTATTGGATACAATAAGATGTGATTTTTTAGATGAATTGTTGTGTAATAATTTAAATTTAAATGAAGATGATATAGTTGAAGACAGAAATCATAAAGATAATATTTTTGGGAAACTATCCAAAAAAATTATGAATAAAAGTTAAATATTATTATATATATTATTATATATATTATATTATAAATGCCTAAAAGGAATAGAATAAAATCTAAGAATACTAGAAAAACTTCAAAACGCATAACTCGCAGAAGAAATAGAAGAAATATCCGCCAACAAAGTAAAGTTCGTTCTAAAACAACCAGAAGGACTCGCAGGAGAAATGTATTGAAATATTCCAAGAAGAGAAATAAAAAAGGTGGAGCTGGTAAATTTTATAGTAATTTATTAAAGATTAATAAGGATACTTCTGTTAAGTGGGTAAGCCCATTATCTGCGTATAGTAAAGAAGAGGGAATGGACGGGAATGAGGGTGGACTTTTAGGAGGACCAAATGGTCCAGAGATAAAAGAAATATTAGATGCTGATGAGGATATCAATTTAATAAAAGATAAATTAATAGAAAAAGGATATTTGACCGATGCTGGTAAATTTTATAGTAATTTATTAAAGATTAATAAGGATACTTCTGTTGAGTGGGTAAGCCCATTATCTGCGTATAGTAAAGAAGAGGGACTGGACGGGAATGAGGGTGGACTTTTAGGTGGACCATCTGGTCCAGAGATAAAAGAAATATTAGATGCTGATGAGGATATCAATTTAATAAAAGATAAATTAATAGAAAAAGGATATTTGACCGATGCTGGTAAATTTTATAGTAATTTATTAAAGATTAATAAGGATACTTCTGTCGAGTGGGTAAGTCAATTATCTGCGTATAGTAAAGAAGAGGCTAAGGAAGGTAATCCGGGTGGTCTTTTAGGAGGACCAAATGGTCGAGAGATAAAAGAAATATTAGATGCTCATGAGGATATCAATTTAATAAAAGATAAATTAATAGAAAAAGGATATTTAAAGAATAATAGAAAAAAAAGATGGAGGTTATGGTAGTGAGATCTGGGCAGTTGTCCAGGGCCGGATGCGATATACATACCGGATTGAAAACCGGACCCTACTGGACGTATTCGAATGCTTACTGGTAGCCGAGCGTGTGAACATGTAGAACTACGGATATTTAAATTTAAATGAAGGTGATATTTGAAGACAGAAATAATAAAGATAATATTTTTGGGAAGCTATCTAAGAAAATTATGAAGAAAATACTTACTAATTAATTCTTTTTATATTGTAATTCCCATAGTAACATATGGTTATCCACCCTTATCACATCACATTTATCCACATCACTTTTAACCACAATAGTCTGACTTATAATCTTTTTATTCAGAAAACTTATTGATACCCCCATGTAGATCTTCCGGTAATCCTGTTGTTTTTCCTTTTCTTTATTTATAATAGTAATATTAACTTGTGTATACCCCCATAGTTGATCTTTAATTAGAATAATTACGTCTTCTAGTTTATCACCATAACTAAGATTACTGCTCATCAAATAATTCTTACAGAATATCACCTAATTTTAGATTCCGTTTAATAATTTTCTATTAATTGCATGATTACGTTTCTTGGTCATTCTATGTTTCTTGGTTATTCTACGTTTCTTGTTCATTCTACGTTTCTTGGTCATTCTACGTTTCTTGGTCATTCTACGTTTCTTGGTCATTCTACGTTTCTTGGTCATTCTACGTTTCTTGGTCATTCTACGTTTCTTGGTCATTCTATGTTTAAAATAACCACCCCTATGCGGAGAGCTAGGGGTTCTCACAGGTGGTGAGTAATTATCATTTCTTAATTGAATTAGTATTTCTTTTAATGTAAAATATAATTTATCATAAAATTCAAAATCAGTAAGTGATAATTTCTTACCACTGTCGTTTATAATACAAGTAATTTCTTCATTCAACGTTGATATTAATATATCTAGACAACCGTCATACTTTAAACTCTCACAATTAGTAGTATTACTAGGTATATATTTTTCAGAGCCAGCTCTTAATAATACTAAATCATTAAATTTATTTATAACACTTTCGGAAAGAATACAGTTTATTTTATCATTATTTAATTTAAATTTTTTTAAAAACTCAGTTAATCTTTTCAAATACTTGGAAAATTTTTTTATAGAATTAGGGTCTATATTATTTTTTTGTATGTGGTTTCTTAAATCTAAAGCATTTTCTGTAGCAGATAAAATATATAATATTGGATATCTTGCGGTTAAGTCATCTAAATTTATATTAAGTTGATTTTGTAATACTACAGTCAATACTGATGATAATAATAAATAAGCTTCCGATTTAAATAACCTTGATTGTAAATATTCTTTAAATGAATCCATATAATTTTCACCCCTGTAATGATTAAAAGATAAAAGTAATCTATCTATTTGACTTTCTAAATTTATATTTCTATCACCACCATCTGTTAAAAATTCTTTTAATGATAAATATTTAATTTCCAAACTTATATATTCGATGGGGTCGATTTTATCAATAAATATAGGTATTTCATACTTAGGTATTTCATACTTATCAGGTTCATCAGTAAAACATAATTCAAAATAAAAATTATTGTCAAATATTTTATTGTATGCTGGAAATAGCACATCAAAAAATTCAAAAAATTTGAATGGTTTTCCACTATTTATCCAATCTATAGTTATTGTACATTTTTTAAACATTTCTAAACCATCTTCTGTTAGAAAAAACGTAATATCCCAATCAGAAGTAATATTACCTGAACCAGGTGCAACTATAACACCATATTTGTTTTTCATAGTATTACCGTTAAATAAACGAATTTCATCCAAAACCATATTACTTAATAGTAATATTACAAGGTATTTACGAATGATATCTAATATAATTAATAAGTTTTTTAATATAATATTATTTGTATGTGAATAAATCATACCAATAGTTTCAAAATTTATTTCAGGATTATTTAAAAAAAATTTTATAACATCTTTAAAATCTTGAAAATCTTCAGTAAACCCTGTAATTCGTGAAGAAAATTTACTATCTTGTAATAGAACTCTAACTTTATCCCAATTTGATATTTTTGTTATTTTTAATTCATTATAATATATTATTATCATTCTTTCTAATTGTTCTAAATTAAATGTACCATCCGGCGCGAATAAGTTAATTTTACGTGAATCTACTATAGTTGTTTCAATATTAGATTTACTAAATATTAAACTCATAATATAATATATATATAAAAATTTGATATTTATAGTTTGAGAATATTAGAAAAACATATTCTTTTAAAGATGGTTTCTATGAGTGAAATGAGTAAACCATTTGATCCTTATCTAGAAGAGACGCTTTCTTTTAGAAAACTTCCCACCGTCTCTCCAGTAAATCACCTATGTTATGGTATCCTGACAGAGTTGATTGCACCAAGAGTAAAAGATCTCAGGAAGAAGAAACAGATTGAGGACAGGGACTCCTATGTGAAGAAAATAAATCTCATTAATTTGAAATATCTACAAAGATCATTTGATATCCCCAAAGTTGTAAAATTAGGTTCAAATAAGAGAGAAATACTCAATTGGTTCTCTGTAAATGAGATACCACTCATTTATCTGAAAGAGATGTATGAACAACAACTCGCAGGTCCTCCTAAACTTGAACCCAATGATTATATTTGTATTAATGAAAAGAAAAATATTTATGGTCGTGTTAGAAGAGTCTGGGGGAAACGTCATAATCAAGTTCACTACGATCCTGTCCACTATGATGGCAACAAATTACAGTGGACGACGCCTGTTCATCTTAACCCTTACTACATTGCCAGAACATGTTATCGTAGAAAAGACACATTTATTCGTATGGGAAAAGATTTAGAAGAAGATTTGGAAGAATTCTTATTACCCGATGAACTAGTATTCAGGAAAAATCCGTATGATATGTTTGACTGTGGATATACCAGAGGTATATCTATCTGGAAGTGTAAGAAAGTTGGTCACAATGATAATTGGCAAAAAGAATTTGACGAGAATAAGAAAAAGATCATGGATGAAATCCATTTTAGACAGAGGTTTTGGTTAGAATCAATCTATTTGAGAGATATTAGCATTCAAGCATTTTACGGTTGGTTTGATACAAATTATGATATCATTGGGAAAAAAGAAAGACCTCCTACACCAAGTTGGCATGTCACTAGTTCAGATGGTGTCTATCTCAATGAAGATGAATTGTGGAGACACGTAGTTTGGATAATTGATGGTTGTGAATAAATTTACTATCTATTTTCGTTTCTTACTATATTTCCGTTTCTTACTATATTTCCGTTTCTTACTATATGTTCTTTTCTTACTATATTTTCTTTTCTTACTATATTTTCTTTTCTTACTATATTTCTTTTTTATATACCCACCGCGCTCATCGCCAGATGGCCTAGCAGGTATATCACAATCAGCACAATATTCCCGCAATACTTTAATATTATGTGCTCGCTCGGTGGGGCTTTCAGCATTCGGATTAAATAGGAGATCCCGATTGGTGACGGGACCTAGTAATTTTAACCAACTATCTCTGTTGCAGGCGTGGGCATCGCAGCCGTATTGTTCATGATTAGCATCATAATAATCTCCTGCATCTATCGTCATTTATTATGGTATAGAAAAAAATTTCAAAGTTACCATAAAATAATACTTGGTAAATGGTAACACAATTAGTTGATTTTTATAATGAAATGCTTACACCAGTCAATGTTATTGATAAAAATTAAATTTGATTTAAAATTAAAATAATCTAAGTATCTTATATACTATGATTATTCCTGTCCGTTGTTTCACATGTGGTCATGTCCTTGCTGATAAATGGATTCCTTACATCACAACTGTTCAAGAAGAAAAGAATAAGTTAGATGATGGACCAGATGAACCAACTGTAACTTATATTGATCTTAAAAATCCAAAGAAATCAGTAGAAGGTGCTATCTTAGATGAAATGGGAGTTCACAAATATTGTTGTAGGCGAATGATGATTTCTAATACTCATCTTATCAGTTCAATCAGTTAAATAAAATAACTATTGTAATTATATATGGAACTAGATTACTCAAAAATAGATGATCCTAGATTTTCACTTTCTAGACCTCAAGAAGGTAGATCTGGTATAGTTAGAGCTTCGCTAGATGCTCTAAATGATGTAGAGTATAATAAAATGAATAGAATTTTAGAACAAGAATATAATAAAAAACGTGCTACAATTTTAGATAGACCATTAGGAGATGTTCTAGAAGGAACAGTTAATTTTTTTAGTAATAGTTTTAATAGTTATGCTGATAAGTTCCTAGAAGCTAAATTTTCAAAATTACTCTTTCAAACAGATAATGAATATTTAAACAAGTTACAAATCCATTTAATAGCAGTATCCCTATTCATTAGAGATGATGAAAATGTTATTTACTTAGGAATTATTATGATAATTATATCATTTTTATTATGTTTTATAAATATAACTAGAGCGAATGAATCTGGATCTGGACTCGTTGAAAGTGCTACAAAATCATAATTTACCTACAAATATATTCATATTCATCTTAGGTATAGGATTTCTACAACTCTTAGATTCTAAGATTTTAACAGCGATAACTGTATTTACAATTGTCTTAGTAAATATTCCTACATTATTAGAGTATGGTAATAATGAACCAAGGGTAACGCACGAATCTAAAAAAGATCAAATAAGTGATGATATGTTTTACAATTCAAGAGTAGAGGATATTCTTAAAAGACTTAAAAAATTCAAAAAATACAATAAAGTTTCATACAAAACAGGTGTAAAATATTTAAGAAAATTCTTCAAAACCGTTAAAATTCTAGAATATGATAACTTATACAATAGAAATCAATATTATGAATTAGCTAATGATTATTTAAAAGATGCTCTAAATCATTTTCAAAGTATATCGGTTTCAATGCCCGAAAGAAGTTTTAAAAATGCTATTAAATTGGGTGATTTTGAAACTCTGAAGAAGACTAATGAATTATCAGATATACTAAAAGAACTAAATAAAGAATGTTATTATATCTTATTAAATATAGGATATGTATTTAATGAAAAATGGTCTGAAAAACCCAACATCTATACAAGAGAAATAGATTTGAATACAGAGCGCGTTGAAAATTATAATAAAAATAATGAAGTTAATTGGTCATTATATTAAAATATATACTATATTATAAAATGAATTATAAAATGAATTATGTCCGTAAGACGATGAATAGAAGTAAAAAGACGAGTAGAAGTAAAAAGACGAATAGAAGTAAAAGGAATTATAGAAAAAAAACTAATAATTTAAAATATTCAAGAAATAAAAATACAAGAAAAAAATTAGGGGGTAATAGAATACCTTTTATTGTCGCGTTATTATCACACTTTATCAAAACAAAGGCAAATTTAACTGGTGCTTTTCCAGAACTTGCTGGAGGAGTAACTGAAGAGACTTTAAAAGGTATATTTACAACACCTATTACTGAAATAGATGGCGGTAGTGGATTTGCAATATTTAATGTAGTACAATATGATCCTGCTGGTGTGGGTATAAAGACTGGACATATTTTTATGGTGGCTAGGCAGAAGGTCCTACCTGGCGGCAGGGGTGGTAATATAGGAAGTATAGGATTTTATCCTAAAAATTATAGAAGTTATTTTGGATTACTAGGTTCCGCATTTGGAGAAACCGGTGCATTAGTTACACCTGATCCTATTGCTAAAAAATATTCAAAGGATGAAATTAATTATAGTGACTTTCAACTTTTAGGATATGATGCTAGAGCAATTAGTAAGGGATATCCCCATGCTTTTAAAATATTAAATGATACATTATCTAAAGGCTCAATTAATTCATTTAAAGAAACTAGTATGTATGAAACTGATATAAATTATCAACCATTGGCAGTGGGTAAGGCTGAAAATTGTTATACATATATACAGAATTATTTGGGTATTGAACTGGATCCCATCTCTTCAAGCGCTATACCAAACTTTGCCTTTGGGCCCGAAGCAGGCGCAGACGCGGGCCCGAGCACTGGATTACCTGGTATGGTAAGTGGGACTTTAAGCTCTATTGCCAATGCAGGTTCCTCCATGTTAGGGTATGGTGGGTCAAGGAAAAGATTAAGGCGCAAATCTAAAAATAAGAGAAATAATATTAAAAAAACAAGAAGAAGAAGAGTTAATAAATATTAAGTTTAAGTTTATTTTAATTATATTTAATATTCGTTTTATTAATGTCTGAACATTTATTGATAAATCCAGAACAATTATATTTAATATATTCTCCCAAAGATATAAAATATGAATACTTTGATTATTATTTTTTACCCAAATATAAATCATTTGATGTATACAATATTTATGATGCTATGAATTGTTTATCTTTGAATGATATAAATAATTTAAATTTATTCATTTATAAGCAATGGTCCTTACTAAAACTATTAGATGATATACCAAATAATAAGAGAAAAAAATATATTCTTAAAATACAATACTCTCATAATAAAATTTTTAACAAACCAGGTCTGAACAATAAGTTAAAAGAATTTATTTCAAATGATAAGGTTTTAGGATTATATATAATCAATCAAATCTTAAAATTTTTATATCCATGTAAATTATGAAGACTAAACGGAAAGCTAAAGTTAAGAATACTAAACCTAAGAAATCTAATAATAAAACAAAAAAAAGATATCATAAAAAATCACTTTATGATATTTATAAACAAATGATATTAAATTATAAGAAAGATTAAAGTTATACTAATCTATCAAGTAACATTGGTGAATAGTTACTTTATCAAGTAACATTGGTGAATGCGCTAGGAACTCCAGCCAGTTCTTTATCCAACTCAGTATGAGATGGTAAGCTAATATCTTCAATCATATCTATCATTGGTGCCAAATTTTCATTATTTGAAGCACCCATCCTCTTAAGTTCTGTAAGTAAGTATAGTGACTTAAATGCTGTTTCTTTCCATCTGTCTAATTCATTTTTAGGAGGTTTATAATCTTTGATATCATTGATTATGACCAAAGGTCGTTCATTAGTTTGTTCGAAGAATTCAATTACTTCTTTAACATGCTGATCATGAAAGATTGTTTGTCTTATAGGAGTCTGAATAAGTTCATTTAACTCTGTAGGAGGAGTTTCAAACTCTTCTATTGGAATTGCTATGAATTTATGTCTTATGCTGAACCTCAGAATTGTATCAGCGTAGACAGGCACTGTTGCCAAGAACCTGTATTCTGATTCTTCTGTCCTTACATCTAATTTATTACTCCAAAAGATTAGCATAATATGCTGGGTGGGGTTATGAATTTGAAAATTTTTTAGTTCATTCCTTGCTTGTTCTAACCTATGAGCTTCTTGTCTTGCTTGCCTCCTTCTTTCTCGAGCAAGACGCCTTTGATCTTCTAAACCAGGACATGTTGACCTATTATGACCCTCTTGTCTACAATGACTACAACGATAAACACGCCGCCTTACACCTGTTGTCACAGGCAAACATAGTTCTTCTGACATATTTAAGATTTATTTTTTGTTACTATTCTTAACTGTAACAAAATCAAATTTTCAACTTGTTACAAATGTACTCATAATTTAATGTAGAATTTATGCGATAGACACTCGTAGTAACATTTATATTTTTTTTATCTTTTAAAGAATCAGATATCTCATGTTTACATTTATCATAATGTTCTTCAATTAATCCTTTAAAACACATAAATTCTTCAGGGATATCAAAAATATTCTTAATGATTAATGTTTTATATTTTTCATATTCAACTACTTTCTTATAACTTGTATGAGTTGGTGTTATTTTACCAGAGAATCCAGGTTCATGATCTAATGGATTATTATCTAATAATGATTGAATAGATATAAGGACACTACTAACATCCATAATAGTTGTCCACGATGGACCAGACCATGTGCCTAGTATAGACAAACATACTTTTCCCAAGTAATTATCTTTTGCATAACCAGTATATAAGTTGGGGTGTATCCTATTTGAACCCCTTGATATATAACTTACTTTAGGCGGTGAAAATGGATAATCATTAGGAAATGTAATCTTGAAAAATAATACACCATTACTATAAACACTATCTTTGGGTCCAATAATCATTGCTACAGCTTGTTGAATATTTTCTTCATTAAATTCTATGTGAATACCCATATCTTGTAAATCCATGGTTTGAATTACCTTCATATCTTTTTGCATAATACGTTTTGCAGCGTTTTTAGACATATCTTTATATATATATATTTATACTTAAAATTTTAAGTCAAAATCAATAATTTATTAAACCCATTTAAAAACCTATATATTTTAAAATTTACATTTTATAAAAAATAAATACCATATTACGTCTTATAATAGAGAAAGAGTTGATAAAAAGTTATAAACAAATTTGATTTAAAAATAAAATATCTAAGTATCCTATTATGGATTTGTGGATTTGGTTGAATCAATTTAAGACATCTGATTCAAAAAAAGCAAATTTAACGAGTATTACTGGTGGTAAATGGGAAATCCCAGAAAAATCAGTAAAAGAACTATACAAACTAATTAGACAAACACGTAAGGATGGGGATATACTACCACCATTTGCTGAAGGAATAGGTCAACTGTTTCCTCTAGTATTGGATATTGATATTAAATATAAAGATAAACATACTGATAGACAATATACCTTATCAACTGTAAAGAATTTTCTAGAACTAGTATGGTTACATATGAAAGATGTTATTGTATTAGATGGTGTAAACTCAGATGTCTATGTTATGACTAAGAAAACACCATATCCATGTTCAAAGGGTGATTATAAATGTAAAGATGGAATTCATATATGTTTTCCTAAAATAATTATTAATAAAAATGTTTACAAAATATTATGTAATAAGATTAAACAAGATAAAGATCGTTTATTCGAAGTATTTAAATCAAATGATCTTACACCTCCATCAAATTTAGATGATACTCTATTTGATGGAAGCTTTACTAGGTGGATGCCTTATCTGTGCCATAAACCCAATGAAGAACCATATTTACTTGAAAATGTATTTGTAATGTGTGATAATAATGCTGAGAGGAAGGATCCAGCACTTGTAACTGGTGAATTAACCCTTTATACTGATGAAGTTTTAATGATGGAAATGAGTATGATTAAACCTTCTATCAAAGAAAATATAGCTTATACTGAAGCAGTTGAAAATCAACTTAAAAGCAAATCAAGTAAACAAAGTAGTATGGTTAACAAGACGGAAGAAGAAGATATCTATAAATCTTTCTATGTTGATAATAATAATATAATTAATCCGTATGAAATAGTCGAAGAAGAAGAACTTAAATTAATTACTAATCTATGTGATTGTTTGAGTGTTGAACGTGCTTATGAATATGGTAAATGGTTAGATGTTGGATTAGCTTTACACAATACTAATTCAAAGAAATTTCTACCTGTGTGGGAAAAATTTAGCATGAAATATTCTAAATATGAGGATGGTTCTTCTAAGCGTGATTGTGCTAAGAAATGGCACTCCTTCAATAATAGCTCTACAGGTAATCCACTGACAGTAGGTTCTATACGGTATTGGGCTAATAAAGATGACCCTGATAAATTTAATAAAATTATGATTGAAAATCTGGGTTCACAAATTGAAAAAAGTATCGATAAAGGACCTGAAGCACATCACTTAATTGGTTTAGTTATTCATAAGTATTACCAAGGTCAATTCCTCTGCGTTGATATTGGAGATGACTGGTATTACTTTAATGGTGTCCGTTGGAAGAGTACTTTAAAAGCCAACGAGCTAAAAAAACGTATTCACGATGATATCTATAATATTTACCATGAATATTCACGTAAATACAAAGAATTAATGAATTCATCAGATGAAGATTCAACACAACATAAGATAGCAAAAGAAAACCATGACCGTTGTACTACTTTTCAAAAGAAACTTCTCCAAGAAAACTATGTCAATACGCTTATTGGTGCTCTCAGACATCTATTTTATAAAGAAAATATAGCTACAGAGTTTGATTCTAATCTAAATTTATTAGGCCTTGAAAATGGTGTTATAGATCTTAAGGATTGGGTTTTCCGTGAAGGTAGACCAGAAGATTATATTACTAAGACAACTGGTTACGAACTACCCATCGATGGTGTCGAGTTGCCTATCAAATTATCGAACATTAATACTCATATGTCAGATATTATTCCAAATTATCAGCGTTACAAAGATGATTTACTTACATTTATCACACAGATTATTCCAATTGAAGAAGTCCGTAATTATTCAATGAGATTTATATCAAAGTGTTTATCTGGTGAAAATAGAGATGAAGGATTTTACATTTGGACTGGTTCGGGTGGTAACGGTAAGTCCAAACTTATCGAGTTAGCTCAACTCGTATTAGGTGAATATGCGTGTGGTCTACCAGTATCACTAATTACAAGCAAGAGAGCGTCAAGTAACTCTGCTACACCTGAGATGGAACGAACAAAGGGTATCCGTTTAACAGTAATGCAAGAACCTGAAGCAGATGAAAATATTAATATTGGTTTAATGAAGGAATTAACTGGTAATGATAAAATTATCGCAAGAGGTTTATACAAAGAACCTGTAGAGTTTGTTCCTCAATACAAGCTTCTACTTATGTGTAATGATCTACCAAATATCCCATCAAATGATGATGGTACCTGGCGTCGCTTAGAAGTAGTTGATTTTATAGCTAAGTTTGTAGGCGAAGAAGATTATAATAAACTGGATGATTCAAGGCATATTTACAAAAGGGATAAAGAAATGCGGAATAAGTTACCCGCTTGGAAACTCATATTCTTCGGTATCCTCCTTGAAGAATGGATGAAGTATGATGTAGATGGAATAACTGTTCCCCCACAAGTAAATAGTAAGACTAAGTCTTATCGTAATGAAAATGATAATGTTGGACGATGGATTAGCGAAGCTTGTGAAGAAGCATCTAATGAAGTGGTTGATGGTATAGAAAAAGCACCTACATCATTCTCGGATCTGTATGAAGATTTTGACGATTGGAGCAAAGAAAATGGTATTAAATCTAATAAGAATAAGTTTAAGGAAGACTTGATGAGATGGCAAGAAAAGTCGCAATATGGTCTATCGCTGGGTAGGAGTGTTAAGGATGGTTGTTGCAATGGTTCTAAGAGAAACCCGCGTTTCAACCTTGTAGTTGTAGAGGATGAAGAAGAGTAAATTAAACATAAAATCTATTAGATTTATCATTAGGAAAATATCCACCACCAGAATCTGTATTATTATATATTGTTTTAAGTAAAATAAATCTAGCCGCAGATGGTCTATCATTACTAGCAAAATTAATACCTTTTGCTATTGATAATAACTCTTGCCCTAAATCACCAAATAGTTTCATACATACTATAGGTAAAACTATTGATTCTAATACTTGACCGGCAGTTTTACTATTAAATCTGGACACCTTTTCCTCAAGGGTTGCACCACCTAAACCGTTTACAGCTCTATTTACACTATCCATTAATTGTTTAATTACATTTACTACAGATAAAGTTTTATAATTATAATATATTTTAGTAGGTGGAATTGAAATATTTTTACCGTTATTTGTTATTAAAAAACTCATATCACACGTTGTTTCTGTTGTATTATGTATATGATAATCTATATAATTAGCACCCGAATAACCAACACTTATATCAATATTATCGGTATAACCTGGTTGTAGCCTTGGACAATTAGACATGGCATCAATTACACAGGGTGCCCAACATACACCTTCTTTTATTTCACCGAATATATCCGTATGTTTTGGTAATTGTGAAGCATTATTTATAACATTTCCTTTCTTAGACGATTTAATCCAATCAGGATATTTCATATTTCCATCTATACCCACTGTTTTGAAGTAATTCGTAAATAATTTAAATACAGTTGCATCAGTTGATTTACAATCATGTGTTAATCTTAACATTTTTCCTAATAATTTACTTTCAAGCGTAGTAGGTGATTTAGTAGGTTTAGCTGGCGGTGATACAGCAGGAGATACAGAACGTGGTGCTAGACTTGTTATAAATGTATACCATAATTTAGATACCTTATTACCAAATTCTTTAATAGATTTTAATGCAGTTGATGATACTTTTTGTGCTACAGCCAATTGAATCCTTGAATCCATATTATGTAGTAGTTGAATAAATCCATTAAAATTTAACCTTTTTTTACCAAAATGAACAGCTATCCTCGAATAATATGCTGAAAATCCGCGTAAATCTTTAAAATCATTTGAAGATTTTATCTTCAAACCTTCTTCACTAATAAGGGTATTTATACTATTTACATCAAATAACGATGAATAAATTTCAAATTTATCATTCCAGTCTTCATAAACACTTATATCAACATCATCTCCATAATATTGGTCTTTTTTATTTCTACCAGACCGCCTTATGGGTTCATAGGATTCTGAACGAACTTGTTTTAATTCATCAAGTAATTCTTTACTTGAATCTATTGTTTCTTCATCGGTGCTATTAACTTCAAATGATGAAATATAACCACTCAAATCTAAATTATTATAGAAGTCTTCCATTTCTTCATAAGAATCAAACCAATCCTCTATTTTATCTATAAATATTCCCTCACCTTCGGGTAATTCATCTGTAATAAATTCGTCCGGATATGAAATTGCTTGTATTTTTTCTATATCATCTTCTAATATATCCAAACCAAAATATAAACGATGCTTGCCCGCTTCTTCCTGTTTGCGTTTGTTTTCCTTTAATAGTTCTAATACCACATCCATATCATCACTACTTCCACCTTTTACTTGTTTTTGTGATTTCTTTTTAGATATACTCTTCGTATATTTATGCTTTTTAGATTTACGCTTTTTAGATTTACGCTTCGTAGATTTACGCTTTTTAGATTTACGCTTCGTAGATTTAGATTTTTTTACAGCACCAATTTCTGGAACAACTATGTTATTATTTACCCTTTTTATAACTTTTTGTATAACCTTTTTATTAACTTTGTTATATCCAATATTTAACTTATTTATGATAGAAATAGTTAATTTAAATTCTTTAATAGTATTTTCCATGGCAACCTTAATAGCTTTTGCTTTAGCTAAACCCTTTTTATTTTTAACGTTTAGTTTGTTTAAATTTTTCAAAAATATATGATCATTTATAACTATTGCTAACCGTGTCATATTTGTATTTTTCATTGTATTTACATATTTTATTAACTTATCAAGCGTTATTTGTTTAGACTTTTTAGTTTGTGTTGTCTTTTTAGTTTGTGTTGTCTTTTTAGTTTGTGTTGTCTTTTTAGTTTGTGTTGTCTTTTTAGTTTGTGTTGTCTTTTTAGTTTTTGTAGTCTTTTTAGTTTGTTTGGTTTTATTAGTATTACCCCCTCCAATTAATTTAACACCTTCAAAAATACCTGTATGAACTCTCATAGATGTATTCATAAAATCGTGTCTAAAATCATGGGCACATAGCGTTAATAATAATTTGAATTCTTCTTCTGGTATATTTAGTGTAACCATATAAATAATACTTATATTTTAATTCCAACCTGGTCTTTTATGAATAAGTTTTTCTTTCAGATTCTTTTTGTATTTGTCTAATTCTGATTTCCAAGGACAACATTCACCTGTATATTTTTCTTGTATCTTACCAGTAGATAATCCTTTAATTATATCTCTTGGTATATATTTATGTTCATCGAATCCAAAGACATACACGTATTGTGTTCCATATGCTAAAGGATATGGTACATCATTGTTACCTACAGGTGATTCAAATTTTTCTATACTATCTTTAGTAGAAAATTCAACGATCCTTTCTGCTACTAAACAATAACGTTTATCTTGTATTTCAATTAAGATTGTATTACCATCAAATTCTTTACCCCAAGCAGCATAATAAGCGGTATCATCTTTAGGTTTTACACTTTTACCAATAAATACTTTTTTAACTCCTTTATATTCTTTAACTAATTCAGTATAATCACTTTTAGATGTATCTCTATCTTCTTCAACACCTTTGGGTAATTTGAATATAGACACATTTTTAGCGCTGATTATTACTAAAAATGGTCTTCCACCATTATCATGAATTAAATATTTTTTACCTTTTGTCATTTTACCTTTATCATTATCTTTAGACCACCTATGAATACCTTTCTTAGTAACAGTTATGATCCACATATTACCATCGTTTCCCTTCTTCTTAGTTCCCTTAGGAAATAATGTAGCTGATTCAGATGGTCCTTTTCTATCTAATCTTAAGGTTTTTCTAGCTCCTCCTTTTAAAGGGGATGAACGACGGTTAGGCCATGGATTCCAATCATATAACCACGAACCTTCTAAACGAGTAGCATTATGAAAACTATTACCTGACATTCCACCTTTTGTATTTTTAAATTCTAACCATTCTTCCGGATATTCTTTTTCTAAATATTGTAACATTTTAAATCTTTTTTTATCAATTGGTAGATAACATTTACCCTTTTTCTTCCTTTCTTTTTCTGTTTTTTCTTTCATCTTGTGACACTTCTCAACAGATTGATAATACTCTTTATTTTCTTTTTTTTGTTCTTTTTTAAAAGTTTTATCTTTATCATTTTTCTTTCTCATATGTATAACTTATATAAAAATTTGATTTACAATATAAATGATAAACTATCAAAACAAAAAGAGTAAAGTAAAAGAAGTTAATACATAAGACTTTACTTAAAAACTACAAACACCTCTTATATAACTATGGGACACGGACCGATCGGAACACGCGTAGGTGGGAGGGGTACGAATGAAGGAAAGAAGCAGAATGCTGGTCCTTACTCGAACAATGGATTTCAACCTGATCCATTTACATCTCATCTTGATTTTGTAGAAGGTGACGAAGTGATTTACACAGGGTATTCAAAGAACAAGAACAAGCGTAATGTTCCTAATGGAGCAGTAGGAACAGTTGTAGAAAAGGTGCACAATCGCCTTCAAAAGTCATCACGCTCTACAATCTTGGTAGACTTTGGTCAAAATGGTATTCGCTATGTAAACAAGAATTGCTTGATGTTTCCATCCGATGATGAAGAATGTATGGATAAGAGACTGGATGCTCCACCAGTTATTCTGGGAGTTCAGAGTCATAGGGGTAAGCAGTATGTCATGGTAGAAGAACCAGTGGTTAAAGAACCTGTTCTTAAAGAACTCTCTTCAGAAGAACCTCACGTGGAAGAACCTCCTGTGGAAGAGCCTCCTGTAGAAGAACCTGTAGCAGTAGAAGAATCAACCGTTAAAAAGAAGATTCCAATTGGAGAATACAAGCAACAGATGAGGGAACAGAGTCGTATCAATAGAAAAGAATATAGGAAGGTCCGAAAGGATATTCTTGATAAGAAGGAACTTGAACTAGAAGTAGAAATTTCAAGTGGTATGAATGATCCTAAGAATGTTAAGCTTCGCGATGACAGGAAGAGGGTTAATGAAAGCATTGAAGAAATTAAGGAAAAGTATGAACCTAGTGAAAATCTCACTAAGTTGGAATATATGAACAAGTATTCAGATGGTTCTCTAAATGAGGATCAACTAGAGTCAATGTATAATGTTCATAAAGAACAAGATATGCGCAGAATTAAGATTCTAAAGCATCATCTATTGAATGTTAGCGACCAACTTAAGAGTAGTTCTAAAGAACTGGGAACTCTTGAAGATGTATACAATAGCGACAGGCGCTACTTTACTCATGAGTATGGTTCAGCTAGTGGTTATAACCAAATGGTTCAGAAAGCATGGGGTAAGCAACCTGTAAATGATGGCAAGCCAAAGAGACATTATTCCCTTAAGGTTGAATCTGAAGAAAAGGTTGAATCTGAAGAAAAGGTTGAATCTGAAGAAACTAATGATTCTGAACCTGAACTGACTGAAGTTCTAAAACCTGTAGAAGACATTAAGATGAATCTTCTGAAGTGGGGTCTATACCCTCGTGATGTAGGTTTGTAGATAAATTATATTCTTCAAAATGTCTTTTAGTAATATTATAACCATCATCAATCATTTCTTGTTTCAATTTTTTATCTACAGAAAATTCTGAAAAATGTAGATTAACTTCATAAATAATTGTCCTTTTTTTATCCAAATGATCTACATTGTACGGTTTAATACAATTCAATTTTGTAATAAACTCAAATATATCTTTAATTTCATCTTTTATATCCCAATCTGAACCTCTAATCCATATTCCTAAGTAATTATCATCAGTGAATTCTACTGGATATCCTCCAGTTAAACCACCATCTAGGTAGTAACAACCTTTGTATTTAATTGGTTTGAACATGAACGGTATAGCTGTTGTCATTTTAAATAATGTTATGATAGATATATCGGGGTCTGTATCTTTGTTAATATATTCAACACAACCTTTACTAATATTAGCACATTTAACTGATAATAATATAGGTTTAATTTCATATAGTTCTTGAAGTGTTAAATCAGCTTTATTAAATTTTTCTTTTATTAAATTGGTTATTAATGTTGAAACTAAATCATTACTAAATAACCCAAAATCATCAAATAAATGATTTATATCAATTATATCAGCATCTAAAGCATTCTCAAAACATGCATTTAAAACACAAGCTTCAATCACATCTATATCAAGTTCTAAAAGTATATATACAGACATTAACATACTTATAGAACAACAAATAACATGCTTGATACCGGTTAACTGTTTATCTAAAATATTATTTTCATATAAGTATCTGAATACCCCAATATAAATAGGTGCTTTTGTTGATGCTCCAGATAATATTAATGTATCTAATTTCATTTATATGTTAATATTAAATTATTTTTATATGTTAATATTAAATTATTTTAATATTGTTAAACATATAATATGTCAAGTCAGTTAGATATAAATTCACTATTTGAAAGTACTAATAATAAAACTTTAAGAAGATTAGAAACGTATGATAAAATACTTAAACAATGTCATTGTCGTATTAAACATTATTCAAAGTATGAAAAAACAACATGTTTTTTTGCTATCCCGGAATTCTTAATAGGAGTCCCCCTATACGATGTTACTGATTTAAGAACATATATGATGAACAGTTTAGAAAAAAATGGATTTAAGTTAATGTATTTACACCCTAATTGGTTAATGATTGATTGGAGTGAAAAGAAAAAAACAATTGATAATGCACACAAAGCAGTAACAAGTAAAACACTTGATAAAGCTAAAAAAAAGGTAGATTCTAACTATAAACCAATTGAAGAATATAAACCATCTGGTTCATTTTTATATGGTCAATCGGCTATGAATTCTTTGGAAGAGAAGACTAAGAAAATTTTAGAAGTTAATACATTGAATATTTAACTTATATCAGTAGGATTTCTTTCCTAACTGATACATCAAGTCGAGCATAAACAAATAAAAGATACCAGTGAATATATATAATAGTAGTTGATTGAACTGTTCATCACTTTGATTGGTAAAACCTTCAGTTAATTGTTTATATTTATCTTCTGTTATTTGAACAACGTTTTTTCCGATATCTTCTACAACAGATAATTCTGAAGAAACTTTAGGTTTAGGTTGTTCAACGATAGAATTATACCTTTGTTCTATTTTTCTATTGTTTTCAAGTATATCATTACTAGAAACATTCAATGTATTATTTGAATTTTGATAAGGCGAACCATATCTATTTGTAAATCTATCGTACCCATTGAATGAATCAAGGTTAGGTGCCATGGGTTTTTGAGGAGTATATTCTTTTCTTTCGTCAGACATTTTAGGAATAACTATTTCTGGATCAATAGATTCATCTGCTAACCGCTTACCTAACTTTTCTTGTCTCTTATCTCGTTTAGATTTCTTCTTCCTATTAAAATCTTGACCCCACGCTTCTTCAATAGTAGCATATGACATAACTTATATATAATTTAGAAAATAAATTAGAAAATAATTCTCAAAATATTATATATTATTATATATTATTATATTATTATATTATAATGGATACTTCAACAGCACCGGCGCCACCACGAGCATTACCAGCGGTAGCACCAGCACCATCAGAACCAGAAGCTAGTTCTCGGGGAATAAAAACTAGTAGGTGGGAAATTATTAGAACCAGTTTAGGAATAAGACAAGAGAAACAAAATAAATGGAGGGAATTAATTAATAATATTAAAACTAGAAATAGCGTTTTTGATTTAATAAAAGAAGAATTAGATTCATTATCTAATCATAGTGACCTACATCAGGCTAGAATAGATGAATTAAAAGTTCTGTATAAAAAATATCATCCAAATAATCATGATTGGACAAAAACACCTGAAAGTAATAATAATTTACATATGTTTAATAATAATAAAAATTTGGACGCCTTAACTATAGCAAGCATTTTAAGTAAAGCTAAATCAGTAAAAAATAAAGGTTTATCGCAAATAATAGGAGGAGACCCAACGCCAGTCAATTTTCAAGAAGTAACATCCAGTAATTGTATTGGTTTAAAAGAGTTTATTAAATTATTTGCTGTTAAGTATAAAAATGGTTCATACAATTCTGCATTTGACATGAAATTAAAATATAGATCATTAAAGAAAGGTGGTAGAAAAAAAGATGTATTTATCCTTAAAATTATTTTTGATGACATAATGAAAACACTTACTACTGAATTGAGTTTAAATTATATAGATAAATTATCAGATAAAATTGATACAGAAGATGATGAGCCGGCACCGGAACCGACTACAGAGTATGCGGTAGAGCCCGAACCTGATGATGGTGATTCACCTTTTAAAACACCTGAAGAAATATTAAATATCGTTATAAATATAGTAGAAAGTAAAATAGATAATTTTATAAAAGAAACACAGGGACAAATAGATGAGAACCCTGATTACCTAGAAAAAATAGGTTTAATGAAAGATTATAACTTAAGTGATTTAAGGATAGAATTAATGGAAATTTTTAATTTTTTAATATATTTGATAGGTTCGAATAAATGTGGTGAATTAATAACAGACTTAAATGATAAACTTGAAAAGACGACTAAAACTATTTTAAATAGTATACCAGAAAATAATGATGATGAGGATGGTGGGGATGAGGATGATGATATGTTATCTTCCGTAAAAAGTATTAGTGATTTAATATCAAATTTTGATACAGAACCTGAATCTGAATTAGTTGAGCCTGAGTATAAAATAACTCCTCATATAAAACAACAATTATTTAAAAAGGCATTCATGGCTAAATTAAAAACTAGTGGTGAAGAACTAAGTGAATTAGATAATGGATATGTAACTTCATTCACCAACGCCGTTGCCGTATTTGGAAGCAACGCGATGGGCAAGGTTGATAATGGTATTTATAATTCTGGTGAAGAAGAAGACGAAATAGATTTTAAAAGTGGTTGGGATAACACTAAACCAGTCCTTTCTGGTTTTAAAGATGATGAAACTAAATTATCGATAGCTAAAGGATTAGATAAAATTGTAAATATTTTAGATTTAAATAAAATAACAATAATAGCTGTATATAGTTTATTATCTGGCGATATAGATGCTATATTAAATTCTAAAGTATTTAGTGTTTGTAAAATGTTTAAATTTTTTAATACTTCAAATGATGAAGAAGGAACTAATATGTTAATAGTTGCTTGGCATAATATGAAAGATTATATTATGGATAAATTATTAAATAAATTAATTATATCTGTTAATAAAAATAAAAAAATACGTTCTAGTAAATTAATTAAAAAATATAAAAAATTTATAGATAAGGGTAATGAAGGTAGTGATATTAGATCTAAATTATTAATAAAATTATCAAATATTGTAGGTGAAGTATTAACTAGAGAAATAGGGGGTAATTTAATTAATTTGGTATTAGATTTTTTTTCTAAACTAGCTGAAAAAATCCCTATAGTCGGGTGGTTTGTAAGTGCTATTAATAATTTATTAAGTGCGGGTAAAAATATAATGGAAAATATAATGGATAATCTACTAATATCTGAATTATATGGATTAAAATTAGAAACGAATAAATTTTTAGATGATGCAAAATCAACAACTGAAGAACTTACTAGTGGTGTAAAAGATGGAGAAGATGGAGAAGATGTGTCTGAAAAACCAGATGATGCTGGTGGAGAACCTGTTGATGCGGATGAAGTGGAATCTCCCAGAAACACATACACTAGCGTGCCTGTAAATCTGACATCACTAAGTCTGGCCAATAAGGGTAAGGTGGTAGATAAGAAACCTGTAGCAGAAGGAAAACCCACACCGCGCAGCATCCTGCGCAAAAGCTCAGCCCAGCGTCAAGATGAAAGAAATAGAAGGTTTGATGTAGAATTGGAAACAATATATCAATCAGTTTTGCCATATTATAAAAAAATAACTGAATGGAATGGGGATAATATAAAACAATTAGCTATAGATTCTTTAAAGTTTTTGGAACAGAAAGGTATAGTTATTACCGAAGAACAATTACAACCATTTATCGATATTCTTAATAGTTATATAAATATGAATGTTTTGGATGAAAGTGATTTTAAATCATGGTTTAAACAAGTAGGTAAAAAAATTCTAGAAGTAGAGGAATCTAGGGCAAGAAAGAGTAGGCAAATACGTTCTGGTAAGAAATACATTCCCCCACCCAAACCCACCAGTAGAGGGGGGGGTATAAAAAAAAATACTAAACGAAAAACTAAAAAGAATAAAAGAAATACTAAAAAGAATAAATACAAAAGAAAGACAAAGCGTAAATAATAATATACTACAAATAAAATATTATTCTTATTATGGATTCATTAGAACAATTACAAATATATTTAGATCAGATGAGTGAAAATAAAATTTTCATTGGTTTAATTATGGTTTTAGTCAATATAGGGGCTAGATTTATTATCGAAGAATTGGGTGAAGAACATAAAAAAATAATTCAAAATACATATTTTAGAAAATTTGTAGTATTTTGTTCTGTATTTATGGCGACTCGTGATATAGGTGTAGCATTAATAGTTACTATAATCTTTGCTATAATAATTAATGAAATATTAGGTAAAGAAGAAGAAAATTCTAAAGAAGAAGAAACAGATAAATCTGTAGTTAAATCTAAAATAGATGAACAAATACAATTATTGAATTCTTTAAAAGAAAAAATATAACTTTATAAATTCAAAGTAATTCCACTTTTTCTATCAGTATCTCCACTAATTAATGATATATTATCTAAATCAGGTAATTTATCTGGTTCTAAATTCATAGTCTTAATAATATCATCTAATCCATCTGGTCCGTCCATATCGGGTCTTTGTGGTGAAGCTGGTCGTTGACCCATTCGCTGAGCCATAGGTTGACCTTGTTGTTGAGGTGGTCCTCTAGGTCCAGTAGAAGGAGGCATCATACCCATTCCCCGCATCATTCCTTCCATACCTGGAGGGGCACCACCACCTCCCGGAGCATTCATTGATCCGACAGCAGCTGATGCAAATTGTTTCATTAAATCTGGATTTTGTTTTAATATATCATCCATACCAGGCAATGAAGATTTAAACATTGTATTTTGCAAGTGGAACATAAATGCTGAACTTCCAAGAGCAAATAATAACCGCAATTCTGGTGCAACTTCTGAATCACCTCCACCATATTTAGCATATAATTCTTCAAAAATTTCATCATAATCGTATATACCTTCATTAACGGATTCAGACCACCCATCTAAGTTAACTGAAAATGGGTCAAATTTATTATTTAAGAACTCTAATCCAGTAACACCGGCCATTAAAATCTTCCTTTGAAATTTAACTGAATTATCTATTTCTCTTTGTTTTTTAAGTTTAAGATATTCATTTCGCATTTCATCTAGATTTGAATTCATATTGTAATTCATTGTTGTACGAATACCCTGATCCCCTAATTTCTTAAATTTATAGATATAGTCAATTTTTTCATTCTTTATCTCAGTAGCAGACATTCTATGTATAGGTTTAAATTCATCTTCTACCTGATTAGGTATAATAGTTTCATCTTGTATTGGGTTGTGGGCTGCGGGTTTTTCTTCCTCTTTTTTGTCAACAGAACCAAATAAGTTTATACCAATGCTATCAGCTACTCCCAATTTAGGTTCTTCGGGTTTCGCTATAGGAGAGTTAATAGGTGTTGTAACAGATTTTTCTGAATTATTATCAGACAAAAAATCTATTGAACCAGTGATACCTGAACCATTACTTACTCCAACTTTTTTTGTTTCATTATTATCAATGTTTAATATTTGATCCATATATAGTCAGTTGAAAGTTTTATAAGAAATTATACGTAAATTCTTTAAGCAGAAATAATATCACCGATATTCTGTGGCATTTCTTCAATCGTAGTATTGTAAAATTGTTTAAGTTCTTCTAAATCTTGTAGGTCTCGTTCAGTTACAAAATTAATAGCCACCCCTTTTCTACCATAGCGACCTGATCTACCGATACGGTGGATATATGTTTCTTTTTGAATTGGTAAGTCAAAATTAATAACTAGAGATAATTGTTGAATATCAATACCCCTAGATAATAAGTCAGTTGATAATAAAATGCGAATCTCACCTTGTCTAAATTTATCCATAATATCTGTTCTTTCATTTGTCATTAAGTTACCATGGATCATGCCTACAGGGAAATTATCATCTAACAAACATTGATATACTTGATTTAGTTTATTCTTAGAATTTATATAAATAATACACTGCGCAATATTGATTGTATTATAAATATCTGTTAAAACATCATATTTCCAATTATTCTGTTTCACATTTATATAAAACTGTTGAATACCATCTAGCGTTAATTGTTCTTTTTTTACTAATATTTTTTCTGGATTATTCATAAATTTATCTGTTATTTCTAAGAGTTCATCTGGAAATGTTGCGCTAAACAAGGCTACTTGAGAATCTCTTGGTAATGATTGAAAAATTATGTGAATCATTTCTTGAAATCCCTGACTAAGCATTTCATCTGCTTCATCTATTACAACCATTTTAAGTTTATCTGTAAATAAATGTCTTTTAGAAATCATATCAATGATTCTACCAGGTGTTCCTACAATAACCTGTGGATCAGACTTTAGGTCGGAAATACAATCACTAACACGTGTCCCACCCACTACTTTACAAAAGGTGGTATCTGTATATGTTGATAGTTCTTTCATCACATTAAATGTTTGTTCGGCTAATTCTCTAGTTGGTGATAGAACAATTAACTGTGTTTGTTTTAAAGAAGTATCTATTCTACATAGAGAACCTATGGAGAAAGCACCTGTCTTACCTGTTCCAGATTGTGCTTGTGCTATCATATCTTTTCCAGATATTAATATAGGTATAGCTTTGTCCTGAATAATAGAGGGTTTTTCGAAACCGTATCCATAGATACCTCTCAATAAATTTTCATTAATACCCAATTGATCAAATGATAATTCTGATAATTCTAATACTTTTTCCCCCGACATTTATATAAAATGATTAAATTGTCTTTATATTAAAAATTATTAACAATAAGGTTTTATTAAATTTGCTACAGGGACAATATCTGCCCCTTTACATTGTCCTATTTCATTTTTATCTTTGAATAATATGAAGGTTGGAACGCTCTTAATATTACATTTTTCACATAAATCATCATTTTCGTCAATATCCACTGTATAGAATTTAATTTTAGTAGAATCAAGACCTTCCATTAATTTAATTATCATAGGTTTTATCTTTTGACAAGGACCACACCATTTTGCTGTGAAATAAAAAAGTAAATACTCAGGTTGTTCTATAATAGTTTTAACATTATCACAATTAATACATTCCATCTTTAACTAATCAATTTATTTTAATTTTAAATAAATTAATAATCATCACACGACACATCTTCACTTGAATCACTTGATTCATTTTCAATGAGTCGCTCATGTTCTTCATTCTCAAGTTGTTCATAATATACTTTAGACCGTGTAGGGTTTAGTAGAAATTCTGTATCAAGGTTTTCTTCATATTTAGCATATTCTTCAGTAGACATATGTTTTATCTCTGTATCTGTCAAGAAGTTAAATGGTTCATACTTTGGTTTTGTTCGAATTACTGGCATAGGTTCATTAAAGTCTTCTTTATTTACAATTAGATCGTAATAACCTTTAGGTAGAACATCATCCATTTTCCTATTACAAGAATATGAACAAGCGTGATACAAATTATCTGGAAAATCAACAGTGATCCAGGGTTTTCCTTCTTTCACAGATTGACAACTACAGCAGGTGTAACTCGCAATAGTTTCTTCTTTGGGTATATTAGCCAAGACTTTATCTTTCATAGATAGAGATTTTGTAGATGTAATCATTTTAAAACTGTTAAATATAGTAAAAGAGTAATATTTAGTTGATTGATAGAATCAACAAAATCAAATTTGTAAATAAATGATAATTTTTAAAATAGTTATTTATAATATATATGACTTCTAGTGAATCATCAAAAATAAATGATCCATTTAAAGTTTTAGTAAGAGTTGGTGTAAGTATTCCATTAATAATACTCATAATAGTTGTGTGGGCTTACTTCATAATCCATGCAAGTGCACCTTTGGTAAAAAATACAGATAGTTCATCTACATTAGATCCTGGTGGAACAACTACTTCACATACTGAGATAAATGGTTGGGATCCGTTTGGTGCTTTTTGTGATTCTCAAGTAGTCCGTGATAATCCTGGTACAATTAGTGCTAATGCTCCTGCACAAGATGATTTACAATGTGAAAGTGGTAAAGGTGTATATAATTGTAGTGATGTTCAAGATACTAATATTACTATAATAAATGGTGACACCAATATTGATAAAGTTAATCCTATTAGTCCAGATTCATTTAGATGTTTAAGTGGTAAAGAATTTGATGAAAATAAAAGTTGGTGTGATGACCTTGGTTTAATTAAAGATGATACTACAGTCACCACAGGTGCTACCGATGCTAGTCGTAATATAAGCGAATATGAACAAAAAGTTAGATATCATTGTTGTGATGATATACAATATGAAGAAAATATAAATTATATAGGTTTAGCAATTTATTTAGTTATTACCTTGCCTATCGTATTTTTATTAATTGAAAAAATATTAGATGTTTTCATTTATAGAGATCAACCTTTTCAAAAAGATATCAGTAATCAGTTCAAGCGGTTAGGCGGATACATATCAAATAATGGTGCTAAATTAGTTATATTAGTTTTAGTATTTTATTATTTATTATTTCCATTATTAAGATTTTTCTTTGTTTCATATAAATGTGAAGGAACACACGATTCAACGCGTGAGGGTAATTGTTATAATCCATGTACTAGAGATGATGATTGTCGTACTAGACCTAATCCAAGTTGTCCTGTTTGTGTAAATAATATATGTTCTGAAGGAAGCTTTTCAGATACACAGACAGATGTTAGAAGAGTTGGTCTTAAAGTGGGTGTTTGTAGTATTCGTAATATCATAGGTGATTTGACACAGGTGGAAATTAATGATATTTCTGAACAATTTGTTCCGGTAGGTGACGATATCATAAATTGGATTGATAATGCCGCTGCTGATGGTGATACAGTTGAAAATAGAGAACAAAAAGTAACATCTTATTATTATAAATTTTACCCTAGACAAGAATTAATTATTAATGATACTAACGAACCCATTAGAGTTAGAATAGCTAACCCTGAAGGTGTTAGTATAGACAGATTTAAATATCAATTAAATAATTATTTGTTATTAGATGATTATCAATCTACGAGTACAGATGCTTGTTCTACTTTAGATTCAGAAAAAAAATGTAATGATAATTTTAATTGTAAATATATAAATGGTTCTTGTCTGGATGATACTCCTTGTAAAAGGTATTTATTACCCACTATAGAATCAATTAATGCTGTTCAAGATTTAAATGATGATTTAGATTTACATAACAAAGTTATTAGAAATGGTATTGATATTAATGCTCAAGGAGTTCTAGGAGATAATGTATATCCGTGTAATGATGTAGTTATACCGAGAGTTGATAAAGTATTAGCACAGAATACTATAGATTCTAGCAGAATATTGGATAATGATTTTAATGACTGGATAAACATGTTTGAGTTAAAAAGAGTAGAATGTGCAGATAAAATGGGTCAATGTTATATGGATGATTATGTATGCGAAACAAATGATGGTGTTCCTATACCACTTAAAAATTTAGATCATCCATTACCCAATGAATATACTATAGGCGAAGTAAGCAATACTGGTTGTAGTAACGCCGTTTATCCATGTGAAGAAATACATTTAGATCAACCTTGTACATCTTTAGATGTAGATGTTAATGGATATTTAGTGGAAACCCCTGAAGGAGGTATTTGTAAGGAAGCACAGTGGTCGGGTGGTAATTGGGTAACACCGTTTGGTTCAACCAACACAGCTCCTCATAAATGTATACCTAATAAAAATATTGATAATGGCTCTATAAAATCGGCTGATCTAGTCCCAACTATAGAAGGAGCTAAAGTAGCAAGTTGGGTTGGAACAGCTGGGAACCCATCATCATTGCCTACTACTTCGTGTAAATCTGTAAATAGAATAACACGGACAACTATTGATAATCAACCAGATTATGGTATATCTAATTATTTCCGATGGTATACAACGGATGATAATAGTGATACTAAATTATGTAGTAATAAACAAGATCTTTCATGTGGTTCTGGTAAATATGTAAATCATTTAGGAACATATCAAAATGATATGGATGATTCTGAAATTACAGAAACTTGTTGTTTAGATGAACCACAGGATAGACCTGTTCCTTTAATAGTAACAATGGCCGATGCTACAGACCCACAAGATGTTAGTGGTATATCTCCTATTCCATTATCTAGAAGAAATTAGAAATTATAAATTAATTTCTAATATGGTAATATATGTTAGTAAATAAACTGTATTTACTACTAATAGTTATAGTAGTAATATTATTATGTAAAAATACAATAGAAGGGTTAAAAGGTTATAAATATGATGGTCTTAATTATTCACATTGTGCTTCAATTCCTGGAAGTATTCTTTGTGAACTAAGTCATGAAGATTGTATAAAAGGTGATTTTAGTGGATTTAAAAATGATGGAGAACACTGTTCTGTAGATGGCTATAGCGGGACTTGTATTACAATACAAGTTGATGAGGGTGGTAAAAAATTATGTAATGTTACTAATGATGAAATTAATAGAATTTATCAAAGTGAATTAAATAGTAATCCACCTATAGATACATATTCAGGTAATAATTATTATACTATTAAAAAGGTAAATACTTCGCCTGATTCGCCACAACAATCAACAACTTCAACTCCACAACAACCAACCACACTATATGCTTATACACATGCACCAGCTTGTTCTGAAGATAGTTCTATAGCATCTAGATGTGCTAGTTTGATGGAAGGTGAATATGTAAATTGTAGTAATAACCCTGATTGTTGTTTATGTAATCAATCTAATTGGAATAAAGTTTATACATCTAAAAATAGTGATACACCTGGTAACAAACTGGCGCAAAAAAGTTTTAATAACATTCCTTTATTTAATAATGTTCCTAGTGGAGATAAAGAAGGTTATAATATAGTAAAATTAGATGATACAAATAAAGGTAATTTTACTGATAGGCTTTCTAATGATAATTTTAAAAGATATTTTGAATTACCAGTCGGTGTTTCAGATAAATATTACACACCATCTAAGGGATATTTCTTTAATCAGTATAATGATAATTATGAAACTTTACATGAATTTAATTTAAATGAATATCCTGGTTATATAGAAAGTGGTTCAGGATCAATTATGAATGAATTTTTTTATGAAGAGTGTTTATATGAAAAAGATGATCATGATCAATGTGTTTGTAATAATACTTCAGAACCTAGTGCTAGTGGAATAAATCCACGTAACCCCAATTGTATTCCTTGTCCTAGTGGAGAACATATTCAAGCACCAGGTGGTAAATGTGTCGCTTGTTCCGAAAGTAATAAAGTATTAGATACAAGAGATGGAACATGCGTAACATGTGATTCACTAGATTATTGTAATGGTAGATATAAGTGTATATATGCTGAAAATGAACAAGGTGAAGGAGAATGTCATCAAATAGATTTACATGAAAATCAACAAGTTATACGAAGTGATTGTGTTCCTAAAAATACAGTAGATGCTGCTGCTGCTGCAGATGCTTGTGGATTAGTATCAGGGGCGTATCATTTAAGTAGTGATACTTCTACTTTAGATGAATTTTATAGTGCATGCTCTAGTAATTGTGAAGTTGTACAAAGTATAATCGATAGCACTGAAGGATATATTAACTATAATAGTGAATCAGTTACTACACCTGTAGCTACATCTGGTGTAATAAATAATGATTACAATTTAATTACAAATGAATATTGTAAAAGTATTGATGATGCAAATAAATGTGACCAAATAAAACATTGTGAATGGAAAACAGATAAATGTTTACTTGATATACATGGTACAACTGAAACTAATCAATTAAGTGATAATTTATATTATATCCCTTTACCTAATGTATTTAATAACTCATTAGAGTTAAATGATTGTAGCACTGGAACAGAGTGTAGTAATGTAGATAGATGTAGTATTTCTACACCATTACCAATTGAATATGAATCATCATTAGATGGTGGTATAGTAAATAATGAATTATTTGATAGAAATATAAAATGTAAAAATTTATCAAGTGATAGAAATCATATAAATGATATAAAATATGATGGTGATCCAAAGGGTTTTTGTTTTAATGATGGAACAACAAATACAATGACACCTGTAGGATGTCTTGATTCAACAGAATTAAATGATTTAATTTTACATAAATCTGGAGATTACATTACTACAGTTGTAACTAAAGCATATTTAACTGATTTAATAAATATGAGAGAATCTGTTGCTGAAGTCTCAGCACCAGCAGAACCAGCACCAGCAGAACCATCTACACCTCCAGAAATACAAAGTATAGGTATAACAACCAATCATAATTTAATAACAGACCCCCTTTTAGAAGGTGATTGTATAAGTGATCCTAGTGATTCTAGTAATTGTGATATAGATCTAACTAAATCATCAAAATTAATAGATACTTGTAGAGAATTATGCGAGAATAATACAGAAATATGTAATGAGTATGGTGTTAAATTTCCTACTAGTGTAGATGATTATTCTAATGCAGGTTGTTATTTGTCTAAATATTGTACTGAGGGGGGTAATTCAGATTGTATACAACAACCGTGTACTGCTATAGGTGAACCTTATTCTGACTGTATACAACAACCGTGTACTGCTATAGGTGAACCTTATTCTGGGTGTATTCCACAAAATTGTACTGGTATAGATTTGCCTTATCAAGGTTGTAAACCTACATATACTCAACATAGTGATGGTAACTTGTGTAACGCCCAGATAACGAGTACTCTATCGACTGCGACCGAAGAAGGTTGTAGAAATCATTGTGATGGTACAACCGAGTGTCTTGCTTATTACCTTGAGACACACAGTGGTGGAAGATATGGTGGTGAAACTTACACTTGTCATATATGGAATAATAACCAAGGTATTTCTGGGCCTCAATACGTTGATTGTGAACCAACTGAAGTCTGTACTTCACCCGGATATCCTTGCTATGAAAAAAATATATTTTGTAATACATCTTTAACTGATCCACGTGAAGGTTGTATTCCACCACCATGTACAGGTGTTGACCAACCTTATGTTGGTTGTTTAGAACAACCATGTACAGGTGTTGACCAACCTTATGTAGGTTGTATCCCTAACTACATAGCTTTTCCCGATAATCATTATTGCAATATGATACGACCATTTGGAGGTGTTAATACAGATGAAGGTGACGATATAACTGATAATAGTTGTAGAATTAGGTGTTCTCAATTGGATAATTGTACTGGTTATCAATTTAATTCTGCTACTGCTACTAGAGATCAACAATGTCTTATATATGGTGGTGCGACATTTGGTGATGTGGATACACCTTCACTAGGTTCGTATTGTTATAAAAAAGATATTTAATTCATTTTTCAGGAATATCTTTAATTGTAAAAATACCTTTTCTATTCTTAACATGAACTATACTTGTTTCAGTTTCATAAAATACTAAAGCAAGTAATTCACTATCTTTTCTATGATATGATACTAATATATCATGTTGTAACCTCTTAGTCTGTAATTTACTGATACAACAGATACCTATATTTTTAAAATATTCGGTTAAATTATCTAATCCTTCTTTGCTAATACTATTAATAAGTGATTCAATTAATTCTAATGTTATTTCTGAATCATCAAATAATTCATTTAATATCACATGTATTATTTGTGTAAAAGAATAATCTTCTTTTTTATAGGTTATTAAATCTATTTTACGACCAAACATTCTATGTAAAATTTGAGGATATTGTTTTGTAAATTCACCTTGAACTGATTTAATTGTTTTAGCTTTCAGATGCTGTAATTGAAGTAATTTAGATTTAGATAATGCTTCATTATAAGAAATATAATTACGTATATATTTACTTATCCTCACAAAATACTCTAGATGATAATCATTTACAATATCTTGATAAGAAAATAATAATTCATTTTCTTTTAATGATGATTTTAGTTTAGATAAATTAATATTTAATTGTAAAAATCTTTCATAATCCCTTTCACTGTAGCTAAGTAAACATTCTATCATTAATTTTAATAATTTATAGTATATCAATTCAGCATTCATTGTTTTACCGGTTATATCTGTAAATGGTCTAATCAATAGTAAATCTTTATATTCATATAAACTTAAATCATCTATTTCTGTATCTTCTATTGATAACAGTTTCCTGACATTATTATCCATTAATTCAAATATTTTTTCTGATTTATGTTGCCGTAACATTATTGGATTATTCTTAATTTTATGAATATCTTTTAAAAGTTTCGGTTTATCTTTTAACATCAAATATACTTTTTGAAAGAATAATTTATGAACACTTTTCATATATTCATTTCTATTCAAATAATCTACGCGTTTATCAAATGAGTTTTCATGTAATCCTATATTTTTATCTATTAAACTATAACTTTCAGCAATACAAACATCTTCTTTGAACCTTTTATCATCATATTCTTCTTCTACCACAGGTGTATAGGCGCCGTTCAACAAAATTAATTCTTTTATAACTAATTTCAAAGATTTTTTAGATACATTTATAACCGATAATGATGAGTTTAACAAATAATCTTTACCAGAAAGTCTATCAATCATAGTAAAGGTATTAATTACATCATCATATTTGGGATATCCTTTTTTAAGGATAGATGGAAAGTATATTAAATTCATGTATTCCCTTATCCCAGAAGGTTCAACGGGTAATAATACATTATTATATGTCTGTATATATATTACTTTTGAATATGAATCATATACATAAGCATTAATGGGTATTTCATTGTCTTTCATAATTAATTCTAAATCATTTAGTTTAATTAACGTAGATACAATATTATTTTGATTAATAAATTCATCTATTTTTTTTTGGATTATTTCATAAATATTCCTAAAATTATCATTTTCACTATAGAATTCATTAGATTCATCAACAGATTTGATTATACCGGTGTATATAAATTTACCGACACTAGTATCCCATTTACGATATAATATTGGTTCATATGAATATCTACTTTCTTTATATAATAATATCATTGAATCAGATAGATTATTAAATCCACCTAATGGAGGTGATACCGTTATATCTTCATTAACTTTTTCGAATACTACTATAGATAAATTTGTTACTGAAGATAATGTTGAAGATGGATATTTAGCTATAGTTGATAGAACCGGTATTAGGAACTCATCTGTAACAAATTCATATTCATCTTTGATATATTTTTCAAACTGAACAATCGATGAAAATATATTTATTTCATTATTTAATAATAGTCTCTCATTGGTTGAGCCTTTCTTTAAAATTTCTATAAATAGTTCTACAGGTGTTAATGATTTCTTTTTCTTATTTTTCCTAGCTGTTTGAATTCTTTTAATATTTTTATCAACAAATGGATAAATCTTTTTAACATAATTTAAGAATTGTATTGCTTTATTATGAGGAAATTCTATGATATCCATTTTAAATTTATTAATGAAATCACCATCCGCTATTGACTGGATAATTGCTTTATCCTGTTTATATAATATTTTTAAATCATTAATGATGTTTTTACATAATACTTCTTTGGTTGAATTATTTGGTAGTATTTCAGTAAATGATTCTAATAGCGACTGATCACCTTTAGAATTTGCTCTAAATACACCTTTTCTTACTAAACCTGGAAATTTATCTGAATCTGAATTTTGTTTAATTAAATTCTGAATAGTTGGGTGGATGTGACCATATGCATCAATATCTAGGGGAAATGAATTAACTAATGTATTGGCTGAACGATGTCTTCGTACATCTCTTATAGAGAATTCTTTAATAGAACCCCCCTGTCTAACTTTAACTGTATCTTTTGAAACTGATACAACTGTTCCTAGTTTCCATTGAAATTTACCACCTACATTTACTAAAACGTCTACTTCCCATCCTTTCACTAATTTTTTAGATCCAGTAAAACAACACGGTAAATCATAATTACTGTGACACCCTTTTAACAATTCAATTCTATACCGTTCTATATCATTACCACTTTGATTCCAGTATCCACCTTCATCACGAACTAATACATAATTATCCGTTTTTTGTTTTTGTGAAGTTGTCATTTTATTGTCAACTATAAAATCCTTAAATTCATGTATTTTACTAGAGTCTCTAGGTTTTTCATCTTTTATATCCCAAAACTTAGGACAAATATAATAGATGTTAGGATCTCTTCCGGGTATATTTAACGCTTTTGAAAATGTTATACCTTCACCTTCCTCAGATTCATTGTATTTATCTAACATTTGTTTCGTAATAGCTACAGGTTGTCTCCCGTATTGTGCTCCACACATAACAGGATAACTATTTTTACGTGGTATATTAGATTGTTTTGAAAAAATTTCTTTATCATATTTTTTGAGACGGTTTAAATAATAACGACTAACATTGTATCCGCCTGTTTGTTTTGAAACGTCTCTTTGATTAATTTTACAAGTAGATCCTTTACATCCACCCTTACATTGTTTTTTATTACAATTTTTACAGTAACCTCCCTCAGATGAACTTTCATCTAAACGTTCCATTGAAAAATCTTCTGATTCAGCCAAACTGCTTTCAGCACTAGACATTCTTAGAGCAGAACCATCATTTGATGATTTAGATGAATTTTTAGATCCTTCAGAACCTTGAGCATCTATAGTTGCTTGAATAACTTCTTCTTGATCTATTTTACCACTTAAAACTGAATCAGGTAATTCTGAATCAGTTAAATCTTCATCTAACTGAAGAATACCTGAACTGGATGAATCCGATGGTTGATCAGCTTGTGATGGTTCAAATAATTCATCTATTATTTCACCTATAGCTTCAACTTGTTCTTGTATTGCTAATTCTTGTTCTATTTCTTCAACATTAATATCATCAAATAATGTATCTTCTTTATTTGATATTAAATTATTAGGATCTTTCTTACCTGTAATATAATTCTCATAATAATCCATCATAAAATTTAATAAATGATAAATACGACCAAGTAGTCCATAACCTGTTATCCCTATAACATCTACTTTTACATTTGTTCCTATCAAATCTATTACCAATTCTATGCCTTCATCACCGCCTTTAAAATATGAATTGGGGTCACTTAACCAATTATCATATTCTTCTGTAGCTTCATCATGACTAATATTAAACATTGTTTCTAATTCACTTATTATTTCATCTCTAGTCAACCCTCTCCTAGATTTTTCTAGAGAAGTTATCACTGCGGATATTGATTGTCCGTATTGATTTACCTTTTTATAAATACATGAAATTTTATTTCCTACTATTCTATTGAAACGTATAAAAGTGTTCATATTTTTGATTAATTTTTCAAATATTTCTATTTTATAATTCTTGATTGGATAGATCAATTGTATAGTTGTGTAACTAACCGAATTTTCATATTTAGGATCTAATAATTTAATAGGTTTATCACTAAATATTTTGAATTTATTCAGATAATCTATAAATTTATTTGCTTCTAACATTATTTTATTCACATATGATGAAGAAATGAACATTGATTTACCCGATAATAATAATTTTGTTAAACCAGATGAATATATTAATAATGTTGCTTGTTCTTCTCCTGTAAATAATTTAAAACACACAGTATTTTTCTCATCCATAAATCTTAAGGTTGTGCTTGGTAAGCTAGTAACTTGATTTTTAAACCATGTATTGAATGTATCTACTGTAACATAATTTTTATCATTAAATGAATTTATAGCTATTGCATCTTTGAGCAACTTACAGTACCTTGTTGTATAATCTTCTAAAGTTATTTTAGAGAAAGGTATCGTTAAATTTAATTTAGACTGATTCCCCAAATTTATATCTGAGAATAACCTTGTTAAATGAACTATATTTTCTTCTTCTAGATTTTCATCTTCTAGATTTGATAATGATAATAATTGTAAGTCAAACTCTTCGGGTAATATAACTTTAGATGTAGAATATAACATATCACTCTGTTCAAGCATTCTACTAACAACTTTTCTTTCTAAATTTAATTTATCTTTGGAAACATTTATAACATCATATATTTGTTCTTCAGTTAGTGACGGCCAAAACTTAACCAATTTACCATTATATAAATCTTTAAGAGTAAATTTAGTAGATTGTAAGCAAATATCGTCTGTAATATCTTTTTTATAGTTCAATTCTAAATAATCAAAATAATCTTGTATGGTTGTGTAGAAAATTGTTTTAATATCATATTCTTCAATCAAATTATGTAAATGAGATTTATCTATTAAAGCTAAAATACGATAACCTTCTTCGGTTATAAAACGATTATCTAAAGAGGTTTTATTTTTAAAAGGAAAATCTAATTCAATGGAAGGATAATTAAAACCTAACGGTATAATATCTGTTCCTACTTTATACCATGCAAAAATATGATCACTTACAGTTATAGAATGTAAAGATGATAATTTTAATAATACTTCTTTACATGTGTCATCAGTATAAATAGGTATTTTCTTAGATGCGATATTTTTAGGTGATTTAACATATTTAATCTGTATATCACTTAAATTTTTGGTTTTTGATAGATTATTCATTGTGCTATCAAATAAAGAAAGATTACTCATATAAAATAGATTATAAAATAAAAAATAAAAATGTAACAATTAACTAAACTTAATTTTATTCTTTATTTTATACTGGATTACCTCTCCAATTATACTTTTGCTGGGTATCGTATTCTTTTGCCGGTTGCCAACTATTACCGGGTCGTCCCAAATTAGCAACTATTCTCCCTACCCTTTTAGATTTGTACCATGGGGGACTAGGTGTTTCTGGTTGAAGCGGTGGGGGAGAATATGTTGTTCCTGCTACTGCTTCTGGTTCTCCATACAAAGGAGGGCGTGCCTCAGGTGGCAGCATCCACCATTCCGTCGGATATTTCTTCTCATCCGTTGTACTCATCGTTGGGCCATCAATTCTATTCTTAAGGCCATATATCGTTGGGTCAACTATACCAATCCCATGACGGTTCTCTATGGAAGATTCATCCTCTAGTCGGCTTGCGCTGACCACTCTACTGTCAGGAATTGTTAAATCAGTCCCTAATTTGAATTTTTTATTATAGTACAGTTGGTTTAGACCTGTATGTTCATCCCAATTCTCACGTTTCAAGTCTATTAGCCTCTGTTTTATTACTCTATAGTGTTTACTATCTTCACCATATGTATGAAGTGCCTCTTCAGCCATAGCAGTATATTTTTTTATATCACTCGCACTACCTCCTATTCTTAACGTTCTTTTTTTTCTATTAGTTTTCCTATATTTTCTATTAGTTTTCCTATATTTTCTATTAGTTTTCCTATATTTTCTATTAGTTTTCCTATATTTTCTATTAGTTTTCCTATATTTTCTATTAGTTTTCCTAATGTATTTTCTATTAGTTTTCCTAGTAGATTTTTTAGAAATACTTGAAACAATTCGTTTATTCATTATATATATTTTTGTAACTAAAAATGATAAGGACTAGAATTAATCTCTAATCCACAATACATTTTAGGGTTTTTAGAGTAATCTTCGGCTTTATAAACTCCTATTTTTTCACCTTCTTCTAGTAAATATCTCATATTATTCCAAAATTTTTTGGTGTGCCCCACTTCATCTGTCATAACATGTGCTATTTCATGGATAGCTACAAATATAATTAAATTTAATTCAATAAATGTATCATCTTTAGCATCTCTTAAACATAGAGCTAATTGCTCCCCTTTATTTACAGAATATGCTGTATATTTACCACCGGGTGTATTTTCTATAATATTTCTACTGTTGAAATTTCGTTTTAATTGTTGGATACCTTCTCTATCAGGGTCGTTAGAAACAACATACTCAACTAATTTTGTTAGTTTATCACTTATATCTGCTAATAAGTTTGCCGCATCTAAACTATCAGGTAAATCCCTAACTTCATATTCTCTATTATCTACCGTTGATTTTACAGTCTTTTTATTTAATTTTTGAATTATATAATGACATATATAACCTACTATAACAACCCCCAATAATAAAGTCGCTAACTGTTCCATACTATGACTTATATTAAAATTAGACCTATATTAAATTTCAAGTAAATTTGATTTTTGATTACTTAAATCTTTCTCAATACATATACATATATATATGAAATTCCAAGTTACAGATATTTTATCCGATGATATGGAAGATAATTCTAATAAAAATGAAAAAAAAATAATTATTACCGTCTATGGTAAAACGGAAGATAATAAATCTATAATTTGCAGCTTTACTGGATATAAACCATATTTCTATATGAGGATACCTAAATCATGGAGTAAATCCGATGTAAATAAATTCATTGAGGAGAAAGATGATGACGGTAAAGTTATTGGTGGCATCAATAGTATCATTAAACCTAAATATGGATACAACCCTAAGACAGATTTATGTAAGATAACAAAAAATGATATCTACAATTTCAAAGATTTATATGGTTATCGTTGTGATGAAGATAAACAGGAACTTACATCAAAGTTTGTAAAACTTAAATTCACTTCACATACAGCGATGAATACTTATAGTGAAGCAATTAGAGAAATGTATAGCACTTTAAAAAGAGAAAAAAAAGTATCTAAGACATTTAGAGCATGGTTAAAAATGGATAAATATGAAGGATGTGATAGTAATCTATATGAAGCAGGAGTTCATCCTGTTATTAGATTTATCCATGAAACAAATATTCAACCAGCGAACTGGGTAGAACTGGATGTTACCGAAGAAGATTATGAACAATCTAAAACATTGTATCCCGATATTGATATTTATATTAGAGATTTAACTCTGGATAAATTGAAACCTATTGATAGTGATACAATGTCTCCTTATGTGATAGCATCTTTTGATATAGAGTGTGATAGTTCACATGGTGACTTTCCTCAACCTACTAAAGATTTTAAGAAATTAGCTATCGATATCTACGACACACTCTTAAATCTATATGAAAAATCAGCCGGTGATTTGGACACTATCATCACTAAATATCTCAAACATATGGTAAAGGCGGGATTTAATGATAAAATAAAATTACACCTTGAAAAAAGTGAAAATATTTATATTAATGAAGTTTACATAACAGAATCTAAGAAACCTACAGAAGAATCTATAAGTGAATTTACCGATTTATTTGATGATGATAGTTTCAAAAAAGAATTACTAGATTTGAAAAAGAGGGATTCAGTTATTAAAGTTATTACTAAAAGACTTAATAAATTAGTAGATGGTGAAGGTGATACATTAGTAGTAGAAGGTGATAAAGTAATTCAGATAGGGACGGTGTTTCATCGTTATGGAGACTCAGAACCATATAAACGTCATATATTAGTAATCGCACCTGAAGATGATTTACCTGATGAAGAAATATGTTCCCCTCTAGATAATATAGAAGTAGTGCCCTGTAAGAATGAGTTACAACTACTTTTAAGATGGACTGAAATAATTAGAGAAGTTGATCCTGAATATATAACAGGTTACAATATCTTTGGTTTTGATTTTGCTTATATGATGGACCGTATTAGCGTATACGATAAACCGTATAAATATAAATTTATGAATATGGGTAAAATTGATTCAAACAATAAAGTTGTTTCTAAAAATCATCGTTCTAAGAAATGTGGTGAAAAGAAAATAAAAGTAAGCAATTTTGGAACAGCTGATTATAATCGTTATATTCACATGGATGGACGTATCATCTATGATCTCCAAAAAGAAGTTGAAAAAGGTCATAACTTAGAATCTTATAAACTGGATAATGTTGCCGCGCATTTTATGCGAGGTAAAATTAAAAGTATTGAATCATGGAAACGACCTAAGTTGAAGGGTAAATCTAAATTATATACAACTGAATTTGGACATCTTAAAGATGGAGATTATATTTCACTTCGTCTTCATAGTAATATTGGTGAAACTTACTATAATGATAATAAAAAGTTTAAAGTTTATAAAGTCAATAGAGATGAGTCTTGTTTATACTTGAAAGAAGATTATATTAAGTTTTCAGAAGTAAAAGATGAATCTGGTAGATTAGTATCAACTTGGGATCCCACTAAATCAGAGTATTTCAAGATTGAATGGTGTTTGATGAAAGACGATGTTTCACCTCAAGATATTTTCAAAAAGCATAAAACAGGGGGTCCTTCTGGTCGTGCTGAAGTAGCCAAATACTGTATTCAGGATTGTGAACTTTGTATTAATTTAACAATGGCATTAGATATCATACCTAATAATATTGCAATGGCTAATGTATGTTGTGTCCCACAATCTTATATTTATTTGAGGGGTCAGGGTGCTAAGATCTTTTCACTAATTACTAAAGTATGTAATTCTAATGATGTTCGTATCCCTACTTTAGCAAGACCATTCCATATCCATGATTATGTTAAAGATTATATTAAGAATGGTCGTGAATATGTCAAAAATAAGATTATAAAAGATATTAGACAAGAGCGTGGTGGATGGTTACTTAATACAGATAAAAATGGAAAATATGAAACACCTGATTATAGAGTTATTAATGAATGGTATTTAAAAGATATTCTAGATCAGATAGAATCACCACCACCAAGAGCTGGTTACGAAGGAGCGATTGTCTTAGATCCAACGCCGGGTATTTATTTGGAAGATCCTGTGGGTGTGGTGGATTATGCTTCACTTTATCCAAGTTCTATCATAGAGAAAAATATTTCACACGATACAATTATCTTAGATGAACAATATTTGAACAGATTAACACCGGGTGTTGATTATGAAACAATTGAATATGATAATTACAAGTATGTTGAAGAAGAAGGTAAGCTAACTATTAGTAAGAAAATTGATGAAAATCAAAAGAAAATAGTTTGTCATTTCAAGAAGCGGAACAAGGGAGAACCGATGGGTATTATTCCTATGGCTGTATCACATCTACTAAGTCAAAGACGTGCTACTAAGAAACGTCTTAAGAATGAAAAGAATGAATTTAAGAAAAAGGTTTTAGACGGTCTACAACTTTCATATAAGTTAGTTGCTAATTCTATTTATGGTCAAATGGGTGCTAAAACAAGTCCTATATACTTTAATAAGTTAGCAGCATGTACAACATCTATCGGTAGAAGTCGTATCTATGATGCGAAGGATGGTGTTGAACTAAGATGGTGGAAAGAATCAAAGTGGGCTATAAGTAACGGTTGTAGGGCACCCGAAGTTATTTATGGGGATACAGATTCTGTATTCATTAAGTGGCAACGCTATAAGAATGATAGACTATTGGTAGGCAAAGAAGCATTACAATTCTGTATAGAATGTGGTAAAGATGCAGGGGAATGGGTAACCGAACATTTGATGAACCCTACCTTTGTAGAAGATCCTGCTATGGGAATCTATAAACCCCAAGACTTAGAATATGAAAAAACGTTTTATCCATTTATTCTGATATCTAAGAAACGTTATGTTGCAGATAAATATGAGTTTGATATCAATTATTGTAGTCGTAACTCTATGGGTATCGTATTAAAGAGAAGGGATAATGCTCCAATTGTGAAGCATGTCTTTGGTAACGTAATTGAGAAAATTATGATTGATAAAGATTTACAGAAAACATCTACTTGGGTAAAAGAAACTCTTAAAGATATTCGCGACGCTAAATTTACTATGAGAAATTTCATTATTACAAAATCTTTAAGAGGTTATTATAAGAATCCTACATCCATAGCACACAAAGTGTTAGCAGATAGAATGGGTGAAAGGGATCCAGGTAATAAACCTAAAGCAGGCGACAGAATTGGTTTTGCTTATAGAGTTTTACCAGAACATATGTTAAAAGATAAAGATAATGTTTATAAAAGCGGTCCAAGAAAAGGTCTTCCAAAAGACAAAAAAGTTTTACAAGGCGATAGAATTGAAGATCCAGATTATATTGTTGAACAGAATATATCTTTGGATTATGAATTTTACATAACCAATCAAATTATGAATCCAGTTAAACAAGTCTTTGACTTAGAAATGGATGAAAAAGAAACAGAACTTATATTCTTAAAATAAAAATATAATCTTAAGTAAAATGCTAGGAACTGTTATGTTAGGTGGTGGTAAAGAAATTAAATCTTTGTTAAAGTCTGAGAAAGTATCTCCAGTAGCATTAGTGGTAATGCTTATTGTTTTATTTTTATTAAGAGCTATGATCGTTCAATTCGCATACAATAGCGTAGCACCTAAATTAATTGGTAACTGGTCATCGGTATCAGATAAAGATCGTAAGTTCGATTCCTTAACTTTTAATGAAGCTCTATTATTCACAATCTTAATTTCATTTTTATTTATTTAAATTTAATTACTTAAAATTATTTTATTATCTCTTATTATAAAATGAGTGAATATGTTGAAGAACCTGTTGTCAATGAAGTTGAAGAAGAATCTACTGATACGGAAGAAGTACCTGTAGAAGAGACACCTGTAGAAGAGACACCTGTAGAAGAGACACCTGTAGAAGAAGCACCTGTAGAAGAAGCACCTGTTGAAGAAGCACCTGTAGAAGAACCAGCTCCTGTATCTACTCAAGAAGTTGTACAAAATGTACAAGAAATGTTAACGACTGAACCAGCTGTATCATCAGATTCGGCAAGTTTAGAAGAAAGAGTTAAGGTATTAGAAGAAAGACTTGAAGGTTTAGTTCAAGTTTTGAAAACTCGTGGTATTATATCAAATAGGAATTACCTAAACATTAATATATGATTTAATATATGATTTAATATACCGTGTTACTACTTTAAAAGAGTAAATAATTTAATGTTTTTTATATTTATTTATAGTTAATTGCTTAATCTAATTAAGCAATATAGTTTAATTGGAATATGCTAAACCACCCATACCGCTCATAATGCGAAGGACATTATAATTTACGGCATAAATATGAGGATTCGCCCCTGTTAAAGCTATGCTCCCAACAAGTTGAGCATTATCAATTCTCGAGAAGTTACATGTACCAGAAGGCTGATGCTCTTCGGGTTTAAGGGCGAAAGAATAAACACATATAGAATCGTTGTGACCAGTTCCGTCATCCTGTGCGGTGGAATTAAGTCCACCCGGTCCGCTATGATGGGACCATACCTGAACTCTAGAGAAATATCTTGAATCTCTTGCAGCAAATCTATCATGACCATTTAGTTTTAAATGATATGTTGTCCCTTGTGTAGCTGGAATAACTAAAGTAGAACCAGCAAGCGTTCCACTTGCCCCGGTTGAAGCGGCCCATATTAATTCTTTAACAGGGTGATTAAAATTAAGTTCGTGAGTAGTCCCTGTAGTAGATAACGATTGCTCTTGAACCTGCTCAATTAAATATTCATGTGATACCTGAGCAAAGCGTCTGCGTTCATCTGTATCCAGGTAGATATAATCAGCCCATAATTGATTAGTAGTGTTAGTGTCAATTACAGTATCAATAATATGTGTCAATATAACTTTAACTTCATGATATTGTAAGGCAATAAGCGGTAGTGCAAGACCTGGATTGCGACAGAACCAAAATTGTAATGGTATAAACCATCTACCAGCACTTGCTGCACCTTCCATACCACCCATGCCTGACATAAGTTGGAAAGTTGTGCCACCAGTTTCATCATGTTGTCCAACCATCCCAGTTGGGTTGGGTTCAGTTAATTCAGCCCATACCTCCATCCACTTACCCGAATGCTTGTCAATTTTCTGACCACCTATTTCTAATTCTATGCTATCTACTATAGCTGATAGGTTATCTGCCCCTGCGACAGGTGTCCCCGAAACCTCTAAATACATTCTGTGAACTAAATCACCATTACGAGAAATAGTTGCCGTACAACGGCCAGCTGTAGTTGCAGAACCATTCCATGTCTGCTCAATAGCCTCCATCGAGAAGTTAGTGTGTCTGCGATAGACAACCTTAAAGAAAGTGATCTGAGGGTTACCCGTTAGGTAGATATCCTGAGCGCCATAAGCTACAAGTTGCATAAGTCCTCCTCCCATATTTTATACCTTAACATAGAAAAAAATTTAAGAAGAAATAACCTTAAAATATTATCAAATTATTTTTGATAATTTATGAAAAACTTATAATTTAAGATTAATTAATTAATTACTTAGTTGCTGTATGCTAGACCACCCATACCGGACATGATACGGAGAACGTTATAGTTGACGGCGTAGATATTATGTGTTGATAACGGTGCCGTACCTCCTGTAAAATCTAATTTAGCACTATCAATTCTTGAGAAGTTACAAGTTCCCGATGGCTGATGTTCTTCTGGTTTTAGGGCGAATGAGTAAACGTTAATTAGATTGGTCATTAAACTTGTACGACAATGATTTTTCTTGTGTACAGATGGACCGTTAGCCATAGAATATATTCTTAATGCGCTTTGGTCTACTTGGTTGTTGAATGCTTCCAGACGACCATTAAAGATAATATGTACACATGCATCAGAATAATTACCGGCACCACCGCCACCCACCGCCGCCGCCTCTACAGTAAATGTATCAAGCTTAAGCGTAGCACCAGAGTCAATGGAATAGTGGATAGTTACTAAAGATCCTACAGCAGGGATCTGTGTTAAATCGGCGGTTAAAAATGAATATACTGGGTTACCTGCGGCACCAGCAGCACCTGGTCTTCGTGCGGCTGTTGCGGTGACGGCTCTTGCCGGAGCCCCGTCCATTGCTCCATCTGTAATTTCATCTGCGGCTGTGGCAGAAACAGCCAATGTTCCGGTAGTTAAAGCAACAGAAACCTCTATTTCTGCTTCACCTGAAGAAAGAGTTCCAACACCGGTTATTCCGCCGGTAATTACTCCTTTCTGGTCCATTAAACCGATATTCGCATCAGCAATCAACTCTACTTGGGCTGCCGCTCCTTTTATATTCACCGGGACATTATGTCCCGATGGCATATTTTGTCCTGGTATAGCAGTATGATAATCAAATGGTTGTCTTAATTGAAAATATTCAGCATTCTGCGCAGAAAAGCGGTCGTGTCCGTTAAGTTTAAGTTGTGCTGTCGTATAACCGGTCAGATCCATTGCATGAGATGTCCAAATTAATTCTTTAACTGGATGGTTAAAGTTGAGTTTATTGGATGTTGATCCATTAGCAGACTGAACTTGAATTTGCTCAATAAGGTATTCATGTGATACCTGAGCAAACCGACGGCGTTCATCAGTGTCAAGGTAAATATAATCACACATAACTTTAACATTAGAATCAATACCGGCATTAGTCGTCGAACCCCATGTGAACTTAAGTTTGACTTCGTGATACTGAAGAGCAATTAATGGTAAAGCGAGACCCGGATTGCGACAAAACCAAAAATTTAGCGGGTATTGTGTCATTGTAACTCCTGTAGTTCCAGAGGTACCCCAAGAACCAATCATACAAGATAATCCATGTGCTTTTGATTCAGGCGTAGATAATTCATTCCAGATTTGATTCCATTCAGCAGTATGTTTATCAATGCGCTGACCACCTATTTCTAATTCAACTTCAGATATAATATGTGCCCCATGTGTTGTTGTGGTAGATCCATCATTTGTAATATAAATTTTGGATACTAAATCACCATTGCGAGATATAGTTACGGTAGAGTTACCCGAAACTGCAACAGTGCCATTAATAGTCTGTTCAATAGCCTCCAACGAGAAGTTAGTGTGTCTTCTGTAAACAACCTTAAAGAAAGTAATCTGAGGGTTACCCGTTAGGTAGATATCCTGAGCGCCATAAGCTACAAGTTGCATAAGTCCTCCTCCCATATTTTATACCTTAGCATAGAAAAAAATATACGTTTTTTTAAACTACCTTCTTCTACTTTTAGAACTTTTAGATTTACTCTTAGAACTTTTAGATTTACTCTTAGAACTTTTAGATTTACTTTTACTCTTAGAACCACTCTTACTCATATATTTACTCTGTTTCATAACACTTTTTTTCATATTTTTTCTGTTCTTAGTTCCAACAAAAATATTGTAATCTTTTAGAGAATGAGGTAAATTATTCATAATTCTTAGAGTTCTTAAAAGTTCCAGATAATAATTTGGATTAATATTAAAATTCATATGAACGTCTATATTTTCTTTATTATACAGTGATGCTTTGACAACTTCTCTATGTAATTTACATATATACGATCTATTATCTCCTAAACTATATGATATATTTAAGAAGTTATCTTTGTCTTCATAAAATGATGTTGGGAAAAAGATTAACTCTTGTTTAGATTCTTTGCTCGGTAATTGAAAGAATGGACTTATTTTAGTGATTTCTTGTTTATTCATATCTAAGGTGTAAAAGAATCCTAAATAATATTTAAAAAACCGGTTAAAATAATCTTTATCTGTTCCACTATAATCAGAATCAGCTAATGCGGGTATCAGGTATTTATTAATATTTGTGTCCTGTTTATAATCTAAAACAGCATGACCAATACCTAAATACTCTTTACCAAATTTAATTAAATTAGAACTATTTCTCATATGAAAATGAAGATCTCCAAAACTTTTAACCATTTCTGAAATTTTCTTATCTGACTTATTGATTACCATTTTACAGTTGTATTGTCCGTCTACTTCTAAGATCTTTAGAGGGTTAATATCATAAAGCATATGTAATTTATTTTTGTAAGTGAAAGGACCCCAGTTCTTCTCAAAATTAGTGGACTGATATTCACATACCAGTGTTTTGGGTATTTTGTAGTTAAGAGTATCTACATCTATGACTGCTAAATACATTTGTCGTTTACTATCATCGTCTAGTTCATTGACCAGTATGAATATATCATCTTTATAATAAAATAATCTAGGATCTTCAGGGCCATCTGATGCTTGTTTTTGATGAACTACTATTCTATTCTTAAATTCTTTAAATTTTAGAGTGTGTTCTTCTAATAACGATAAATCAACATCGATGATATTTTGATTAATCTTCTTATAATTCTTATTGAAGACTGTTAACACTACAAAATTAATTCCGTCCCATGATCTAACGTTGCCATACCAACCTCTACTTGCTATCAAATAATTAGTAGTATCTTTGATGGGTATAAGGGAACTATTAAAAATAGTTATATCTTTATTTGTTAGCAATGTGTTACCCTTTCTTATTTCTGGAGATATAGATATAGATGATAATATTAATTCTTTATTTTTAAACTTATACATTATATTATTACTTACATTTTAATACCTAAAGAATTATTCTATAAATTAAATAATAAAGAATGTCAAATAATCTTGCTGGTAATAAAGGATTAGCTAATCTCGGTAATACATGCTATATGAATTCTGCTATACAATGTTTAAGTCATCTTTTAGAATTCCATCCAAAAAATGATGACTTTATTGAGCACTTAAATCAATCAGATGAATTATATAAGAGCTGGTATAACACGCAGATACATTTGTGGTCATCCTTGGGTGAAAAAGTAGTTGTTCCTACAACATTCTTAAAAAAATTTATGTCTTGTTGCGCAGAAAAAGATATATGTTTTTATAATTTTAATCAAAATGATACAGAAGAATTTATTAGTATTTTTATGAATTTACTACACGAATCTATTAAACTTAGAGCGGAGATATCCGTCGATGGAACACCCACTAACCAAATTGAACGGTTACAAGTGAAATCGGTTAAATCTTGGTCTGATTTCTTTAAAGATGACTATTCTTATATTATTCAAAAGTTTTATTCACAACAATTAACTATAACTTCGTGTTCTAAATGCGATTACTATACAGTTAACTTTGAACCATTCATGGTATTATCTTTAGAAATACCAGGGTCTGATTCTAATCTATACGATTGTTTATCATCATATACAAATAAAACTACCTTGGATGCGGATAATCTGTGGACATGCGATAAATGTAAACAGAAAGTGAATCCGGATAAAAAAATTAAATTATGGAAAACTTCAAATGTTATCATAATTTTGCTCAAAAGGTATTCTAGTAGATCAAAAAAAGATAACTTTGTAGAATATCCTTTAAAACTAGATTTAGACGATTATTTAGTTGATTATGAGAAAAAGGGTAAAACTTATAGTTTATCAGGGATATGTATTCAAAGTGGATCACTTGGAGGTGGTCATTATTATGCGATGTGTCAAAATGCTTTAGATGGTAAGTGGAGGGAATACAACGATACAAATGTTAGAGAAGTAGATGAACGAGAACTACTTAGTCAAAAACCATATTGTTTATTTTATAGAAGGACTTGATTAATTTTATATATATATATATATATATATATATATATATGAGTGAACCTGTTAAAACCGACTACTATACAGTCCTTGGTCTCAAAAAGGCTGATAATCCTGGCCCAGCAGCGCTGAAGAAGGCGTATTACACGGAGGCGCTGAAATGGCATCCGGACAAGAGTAATGCACCCGAGGCCACGGAGAAGTTCAAGGAGCTTAATGAGGCCCACAACACACTATCTGATCCTAAAAAGCGACAGATCTACGACGGACAATCGGAAGCAGCAGCACCAGCAGCAGCACCAGCAGCAGCACCAGCAGCAGCACCAGCAGCAGCATCAGAGGAGACATACGGTTTATCCCCAGAGGATTTGGAGAGGTACAAGCCGCAACGTAATTCACACCTCCACCACAAACACTACCACGCCCCCTGGCGCAATTCCACCGCAAAGCAGTGGCTTAATTACGTGGATTATGAAAAAGGGGTTAAACAAGTTATTACTACATATAATAAATATCTCGCTATATTTTTACGCGAGTTTAGCGAATATAACGTTCCGAAAAAGTACGACCGGAAAAAGAGAAGGATCCGACTGGATCATAGACAGGATCTTAGAATGGACGAAATGGCTATCAGGCGAAGGATCAGCTGGGCACGCTCGAATGGACTAAAACCTTTCGATGATTTAGACAAATTTGCAACTGATTTGGGGAAGGAGACTATCACATCAATATATAAAGAAAAATGTAAATATTTAAGATATGATATCCATGATGAACTACAAATCTGGTTAACACTGGATGAATTATATGATAAATACGTTAAAGGGCGACCGATACTAGATGATCAGAGTAAAAAAGTTATAAATGAAATAAAAAGCGACCGAACCGTAAAAGTGATAACAGAAGTAAACAAAATAATTTCCGGTAAAAATGATGCGGGCCGTAAAAATGGACAGAGACAATACCCAATATGGGAAGTGAATGAGGGTGATCTATACATACAAAGACAACTAAGGTACCATAACTGGATGGTAGATGCTACGGTTGCTTCATTATCTAAAACATTTACGTTGCATATTAAGTTAAACGAAATGAAAGAGAAAATAGAAGATAGCCATATAATCGACGGACGCGTAATCGACGGACCCGTTTTCGATTTATTTTCAGAAAATTTAGAGTCGAACGAGGTGCTTAGAGGGCTTCCAGGAATCACCAATTCAAACATATATCGTGTGACGCAATCGGTTGAAAACCTTGCCGAGCTAGTGGAAAAGGATGAAGCCCAACTTCAAAGTCTACTTAACGACGAAGAAGGCGGCACAAAGCTCTTCAGGTTTCTTCAGATCCCGGCAAAAAATTTAAAATTACTCAATAAAACTTTAAAAAAAATTCTTGAAGATCAGAAGTTGAATGTAACTAAGGCTATAAAAGTTTTCACGGAGAAAAATGAACGGGCTGTAGAGAAAGAAAAAGAGGGAGACACAAAATGGTTAGAAGGGTATATAAAAGAAGCACACGAGGCCTATTCTACTGCGAACCATCTGGATTCTAATGTAAGGAGAGATTTGAAAGAGAGTGAAATGAAGGCAAGGCTAGAATCACCGCTCCTGTCCATGACGATCTGGGGCCCCACTGCGGGGGTAAAATGTAGAACCTGTGGGAATAAATATTGTAAAGGGTTTCTGCCTGGGATAAGCAGTGTGGGGTGGTGGACACCAGAAAATAAACTAATTCGCGAGTCCGAAGGGTGTCGTGTAGAGTCTCTGGGTCGCGCGGGCCATGATAGTAGGTGTGGTTTAGTTTCCGGTGCACTGTTGTATGATACATTATGCCCTGACTGCGCGAAAACGTCGCCGTTCGCGGAGGAAAAATTAGAAATATTTAAGGGTGAACCCCAAACAGGCGGAAAATTAATGCGGAATAAACGAAGAAAAACTAATAAGAAAACCAAAAAACGTTCTAAAAAATCCAAGATAAAATCTAAAAGGAAGAAATCTAAAAAGAAGAAATCTATAAGGAATAAATCTAAAAATAAAGTTAAATAGGTATAAATCTGTTTAATTTAAATGAAGATGATAATAAATGACTTACCTAGTTTACATTCTTAAATCAGATAAATATTCATATGTAGGGATGACGAATGATTTTTTAAGAAGATTTAGACAACATAATAAAGAAATAAAAGGAGGTGCGAAGTATACAAGTAAAAGAGATAGTTGGTATCCTATCTGTATTATCGATGGATTTAAAACTATGGTAGAGGCGATGCAATGTGAGTGGAGAGTTAAAAAATCTGGTAATCTAAGAGGACCTAGTGGTAGAGTCAAACATTTATCTACTATGTTAAAAAAAGATAAATGGACCTTAAAATCACCTTTAATAAAGGAACAGGGGATAACCATCTATGTTGATGATGAATATCAACAGTATCTAAAAAATGATAACTTTAAAATAAAAGAATTATATTGGAAGTAGATAAATATATATATATATATATATATATGGGGCGTTTATATTTGAGAAATAATTCTAAGCGTAGAAATAATTCTAAGCGTAGAAATAATTCTAAGCGTAGAAATAAATTGTCTAAGCGTAGAATTAAACTGTCTAAGCGTAGAATTAAACTGTCTAAGCGTATAAGTAAAAAAAAATATAAAGGGGGTAATTTGGCTGGGAAATCCTTCACGTATAATACTGATAAGTATAATATATTAAATAAAATATCAAGTGGTTCTTATGGAGAAGTATATATAATACAAAATTTAACTAATACGGTTAATTACACCCTTAAAGCTGTAACAAATATGAGTAGTGATGCCAAAGAAATTAATATACTCAATAAATTAAGTAATATACCCAGTGAAGATCAAAGGCGCCATAATGTTATTAAAATTTTTAGTGATGCATTTTCACTACCTCAATATAAGGATTATTTTGGTTTTTTTATACTAGAATATGCTGACGGGATATTGGATGGCACACGTTACACACCTCCTGATTTATACGCTTATATTAATGTATGTAAAAAAAAGAATATGGTAGATTTACATAAAATTTCAAATATATTTTTACAAATGTATGATGGATTATGTTTTTGTCATGATAATAGTGTTATTCATTTAGATATTAAACCAGATAATTTTGTAATAGCCGGTGGTGTTATAAAATTAGTTGATTTTGGATTATCAGAGTATGACTGGGATGAAAGTGGCGCACCGAAAAAATTGACTGAAAGGGGGTCAGCTCCTTATATGCCTCCAGAAACGTTTGTTGGGGGGGGTTTTGGTGAGAAGACAGATTTTTGGGCATTAGGTGTAACTTTATATCATTTAGTTACATTAAATAAACCTTTCAACGGAACAAATCTGGTCCAATTATATCATGATATTGAAGCTAATAATCCACAATCCATCATAGGTCAGGGGGGAGGAGGGCGAACATTGAAAGTATCAGGTATAGAAAATAAATTAGATAAAACTATGGATACAGCTATGGTTAACCAACTTATAACATTACAGCAAATGGGTTTAAAAGAACTAAAAAATATAACTGGTGGAAAGGTTAATATGTTAGGTGGTACATTGCCAGATAGAGTAGGTGATATCAGTATTTTGGATATAATTCAGGATATAATAAATGGATTACTTGTATCAGACTATTCTCAAAGATATAATAGAGAAAACATCGATAAGATAGAATTATTAAGATCTACAATAAACAGAATAGACTTAGCGGTAGTTAAGGCTGAGATAGAGGCCGTGAGGGAAGAACTAGGCCTCGGTTAAACCCGTATTTGTCTTCTTTAACCATCTATAAATGATTCGGACAGTTAATAAGTAAATCTTAAAATGATAACTTTAATTATATTCTAACCCTTACTATTCCTTTAAGGTCTGCCTGTGTGGACACAGATGCTATCACCGGTCGTGCGTGTGACATAATAGGAGCAACCAATGATGTTTGTATATTTATATCACTGACTTTATTATTCAAATCATCTGTTAAATTATTAACTAATTCCAGTAACTATTTGTTTTTACTAGCAAAGTATGTTTGTATTTTATAAATATACCTATTCCCGTTAGAATCCCACCCATGTAACTTATCACATTTATGAATACTATATCTAGAGTATTCATATTAATTTAACATATATTTAGTTTTAGATCCCTTAGATTTAGGTTTAGATTTCTTAGGTTTAGATTTCTTAGGTTTAGATTTACGTTTAGATTTAGATTTTTTAGGTTTTGATTTATTTTTTCTCTTAGTTTTCTTTTTTATACTACCTTTTATAGAACATTCTACCAAATTTCTACAATCAAATAATGCTATTTCTCCCATATCACTTACTTGTTGTCCTTTCACAATCTCGATCCATACTGTTTGTGACCCCCGGGGAACATACCAACCATGTACATCATTGTGATTAACCTGTTCATTTAAACACATTAATTTTAATAATAATTGATCTAAACCATAGATGCTTAACCTTTGATTTGTTAATTTTAATTGTTCTTCATCTAAACTATCACCTATAGAAATATATTCATCTACAACATTTGCAAATTCTTTTTTATCTGGTGTAATCATTATTTGTCCAATAGTATTACCATCGTATCTAAATATATCGCCATAACCTTTAATATTATCTCTAACCGTTTTAAGGATATGTAGTTGAACATTAACACTAAACGGTGGAGCACCAGTTAATAATCCATACAAATTTATAGTTTGTTCTCTAAGGTTTAAACTATCTCTACTGATTACCCTGAGTATAGTTGAATTTATCTCAGGGTATTCGTCATCTATTTTATCATTTAAAAAATTAGGTATATTATCATTAGTTAAATTTAATAAATTTAAATCATTCTTTACCATGAATATTTTCAAGTCCGATCCATAAGATAAAGCTCTTTCTCTATCTTCACTTAACCAAATCATTTTATTAGTATAACACGGTTTTGTAGGTTTAATATCCATATATGATTTTATTGATTCACACTCATAACTAACTGTTTTAAATAGTTGTGTTCCTTTATCTATTATTTTTACGTCCATTATATATTTGTTATATTTTATTCCATGATTTATTTGAATTTAATTGATAGAGGGTCTCGTTATTTCTAATAATTGTACCCGGTGTATATTTACCAGCATCTCTTACAAACGGTGGTCTCTTGTTACGGACGGTTTTTTTATTAAGTTTAGTTGGTCGTTTAGTTCTTTTCTTATAAGGACCATGGGTATGATGTTTTCCACCTAAGACTGTGAAAGGGATATAACCACCATGTTGTGCCATTAATTTCTTATATTTTTCATCCATCTATAGTATAGTCTATATTTTCTTCATCGGATAATTCATTTGCTTCATCATTATATGGTTCCTCTACTAACAGTGTATTAAATAAGAACTCTTGTAAATAAATAGAATTATCAGTTTTACAGAATAAATCTATATTATATTGTTTTACTAATTCTTTACATTCAAAATAAATATCAATAATATCATTTGAAAATTTCATAGTAAAATAATCATACATTTCATCATCATATGGTTTAAATTCGTCAGGTTCATCTAAATAATATGTTTCGTATAACAATTTATAAAATTTTTCTTTAAATGATGATTCATCATAATCAAATTCTAAAGCAGAGTTAGAAAATACATACTGATGTATCTTATCAACCATTAAATTTAAAATATCTTTTGTAACATAATATTCATCATATTTAACAGGTTTAGTAATCCAACACTTGAAATCCAACATTAGATAATTAAAAATATGATATCTTTTATTTAAAAGAATATTTATAAAAATTAAATTAAACTTATTTAGACTTTTACGTTTTTTTCCTTTTTTTCTAGTTTTCTTTTTCTTTTTAGCACCCATTAAACTTTGTGCATAAACATACCATTAATATCCAATGACATATGATATTTTTGTTTCCTCAAACCCCTGCTTTCAAATTCAACTGTAATGTCTTGTGGATTGGATAAGTTGTGTGGAAGTCACCCTGAATATAAATAATTAAATCATTACAATGCACATTAATATTAATATACCAATAAGCTAAACCGCTACAATCTCCAGTATATTTAGATCATCTAAAATTTATTATATTGACTTTGAAATATATTGACTTTGAAATATATTGACTTTGAAATATATTGACTTTGAAATATATTGTATTAGGAACATAAACATTAACAGAACCTTCTTCCATTATATTATTTAGATATAAATAAATTTATTTCTTTCTAGAATATCTTTTTTTAGTAGTGTTCTTTCTTCTAGAAATCCGTCTTTTAGTAGTGTTCTTTTTTCTAGAACTTCTTTTATTATTCTTTCTTTTAGAACGTCTTTTATTAATCTTTCTTTTAGAACGTCTTTTATTACCACCTCTGTAAACAGGTTTACTTCCTGTGTATCCGCTGGAAGTAGATAATTCATTTATAAATCTAACTATATCAGGATTACTATCAAAGCCCAATACAATTGTATGATTGGTGCTATTCCCCCTAAATTCAATTTGAACACGATAATTATTACCAAATATACCTTCTTTATCTTTATCTGGTTTTGATAATTTTTTAACATTGTAACTTTTATAGCTATAGTGTGTTTTATGGTTATCATCTTTAATATTTACATCATTAAGTGTGTCTAGTTTAAATAAATTAGAATGTATTTCTACATTACATTTTTCATTAATACCTTTCCAGGATGTGCCCATAAAACCTCTTTTTTTGAATAAGAGTGTTGCTTGAAATATACCGTCACTCATCGCTGGTGCAGCTGCAGCTTGTCCCTCTGCCTGTTTTACAATGATTTGTTTTTCTAACAGCGCGATATCATTATTAATTATATGAACGGCACCAGGTGTCAGATGACTAGCATTAGTTTTCAACTGTTCCCTAAGTGCGTTTATCGTTCCCTGTAGTTTTTCCACATTGTAATGTTTTTTGTATGGCAATTTATCCGTTGATGCTGGTGCTGCTGCTGCTCCTGGTGGTCGGTATGCTGCTTGTGCTCCAGCTAGTGGAGCGCTTGGTCCCGCTTCACCCAAATACTCACTTATAACAGGCATAATATCCCTTAATATAGTATTATTTGAAAGTAAATGTATACCTACAGTAATGTTATTGTGATCCCAATTATCCCCTGGAATAGTAAAATTTATTATTGAACGCTTACCAGCAGTATCCTCTAATGTCCAATCTTTACTAGCGTGGACGGCTGGGGACTTTATATTATTAACTTTTTCCACAGCATTGCACATTTCGAGTTTGTCATCAACAAATAATCCTAAACTATATCTTTCTTTTTTCATAATACCATCTATTATATTAGCTTTATCTTGCGGAGTATTAATGGCCATAACCCCTTCTTTTCCGCTAAAATATCTTCCGTTCGGCATTATTATTATATTTTTGTCTGCATATGTTTGTATTAATAATTCTAAAACATTTAAATTACCTCCCTTTGAAACAATATACCAATCTATGTTATCATTACTAGTGCATAATACTAATAAATCTATAATAGCCTGACTAGTAATAATATTCCAACCAGCGATATTCCCAACATGTATATATCCCGTAGGTAAATCTGACATTACATTAGCCTTACATATTAATGTTTCATCAAAATCAAAGAATAAAGCTATTTTTTCTTCCTGTGGACCTGCAGGCGGACTGTGTTCTGGTGGTAGGTGTGGAGAGGATTGTGCTTCTAGTTCACACCATCCATATATTTGATCTATTTTTTTAGTATGATTATTTAATATATTTTTTGCGAGATAGTGCTCCTCGCTACCATAATAAACAAAAAAAGTAGCACTTATTCTGTATGGGTGAGCAGCAATTATTTTATCCGTTTCATCTTTTCCCGGTCTTATAGATTTACCTAAATAAGCATTTAATGCAGTAATATTATCTTCTTGGTCATCTACTAAACATTTGTCTACTGTTGCTAGAAATGGATTAAACTCCATTAATTTAGTTAGTCCTTTAATTTTATCATTAGCATCAGTGGGATTCTGATCACAAATCATCCCTCCATTCACACCGTCCACTCTGTATAATTCTTGATTTTCACCTTCATATCCCATCCATATTTCACCTGATGCATTTATATTTATTCCATAACCATTAGCCATTTTTATTAAGTTTTGATAGTCATTTCTATTTCCACCACACGAAAGTATATACCATGGAACATTATTCTTTGTTAGTTCACCCAATAAATTAATTATATTCTCAGTAGTAAATATATTAGATGAACCTTCAATAGGAATTAAAGCATCATAGCCTTTAAGAATAGCCTTTGTCTCGGGAGTATTTGCTGCTTCTAGTTCACCCCCTCTTAATTGAATTGCTAAGGTATCATCCCAATCAAAGAATATAGCTTTTGTAGGTTGTTCAGAGACTTCTCCTGATGCTACTGCTTCTGGATGTTGTGCTACTGCTGCAGGCACCTGCTCTAATTCTGCTGCTGGTTGGAATTCTGGTCCCGACGCTGTTGGTAGGTCTGCTGGTTGTAGGTCTATTGGTACTGTGGGTGATAACTTTTCTATATATTCTTTTTGAACCATCAAAATTTCAGGCACACCATTTAAATTAACATTAAACGTATCATCGAAGTCTTCATCAACTGAAACTACACTTCCTGTTTTACCGGCGAATTTACCCTGTGTAATTTGAATTAGATCACCTTTTTTAAATGGTTCATCTACCATATGTTCCACATCAGGTGCTAATTCTAATGCTGCTTCTGCTGCTTCTGCTGCTTCTGCTGTACTCTCTTTCAAAATTTCTGCTTGTGTTGCAACATCTAATGCACGTTTGACAAATAGTTTTTCTACAAACATTGTGTCTTCTACAGGTGTTTGTCTAGTATAAAATAAAATATATGATTGCCTATTCCTATTATCCACTGGCTCGCCCACCGCAGGTGTCACAATATCATCATCATAATTTATCCATTGTCCATCAACTAAACACTCTGCTATATAATGACCGCTATTTATTGTAGACCCTTGATGATAAACTACTGCTTGTAAATTATATATTAGACCATTTATATTTATATTTGATGATAATGTCAAGTTTTTTGTTATTTTTTCACTTGTTTGGGTCGCTGTATTATATTTAAAACGTTTTAGTGATATAATTAATACTTCTGGAAAGGTTATTATTTTTTTTTCACTTAATGAAAGTCCTTTAGTATTAACACAGCGGGGGGCGGGTGGATCTTCGTGGTGTGGGTAATCACCACAATTAAAATCATCCACTACCTCATCATTAAAATAATCAGTAAAACAATCAGCTACAGTATTATTAGAATTAATCAGAAAGCTCGGTATTTCAAATGTGGCTTGTCCTCTTTTATATCCATATACATAGTATTCCGGGCAGTTTAAACATGATTTTTTGACAAATTGTATAGCGTTATCCATTATAAAAAATTCTACATATTCTAAATAAGGTATTAAAAATGAACTTATGAATTCATATGCATCTTGTTGCTCGTGATAAATAAATGGTAGTAATATTTCTTGTGAAAATTCGCCAAAACTTTCTTTACTTACTTGTTCAATTATTATTCTGATCAAACCACTGACATCAATATCATTTATTTCAGTTATTATTCTTATATCATCATAAGTTAAAGCAATGACTTTTAATTTATCTATGTGCTCATTTATTAGTTTAGCTTTAAGTTTCTCCAAGTACAATTGTTTCCTTCCATCAACGCCATCACGGAATGCTTTATTATTTGCTTCTATAATTGTTTTTTTAATTCTTTCCATAGGTGTTAATTTTTCATAAGTTGAAGTGAAAGCTGCTCCCATTCCACGGTTTATAAAAGCTATACCTGGTTGTTTTTTTCTAATAATTATTTCATTTAGATGAGACAACATTGTATTCATATCTAATTGACCCATGCCCCTTATTTTTCCTTGTATGCTAGGTATACTAGTAAAGGCTTGTATAACCGCATTCATGTAACACTGGTTTCCACCATTATTTAATCCAATTCCTATATTATCTGGGCGTGATTCTAGACCTGGTGGTGGAACTGCTGGTGATCTTGCTACTTGACCCTCAAATTGAGGAGACCTGGGTTGTGATGTCTTCATTGTAAATTGATTTAAAACATCTACATGAACATTATTTTCATGTTTTACACTATTTTTATCATCCACATAGTATTTAAGGATACTTTCTAAAGTTGAAGCACTATTATTATCATCTAGGTATTTTGATACCAGATAGAATAGACTTACACTCTCATGAAGTTTATAAACATCTATTTGTTTACCCATAACATCTAGTAGTTTATCTTTATTACTAGTCTTAATGTTATCAACTAATGCCAAATTAACCGCCACTGATAAACTAATATACCGTTCTTTCAGTATACTATCTGAAAAATACTCAACAGCCTCTTGTGGGGACTTTATCGCGTATTTTTTTGCTAGATCACTACTACCATTTCCAAGGAATTGAGGAAAGCAATACCAAATCCAATGCGAGAATTCTCCTTTTTTACCGGTAGAACCATCTTCTTTTGGCATCATCTCTTCTAGGGCTGTTGAATAATTAGAACCATGTCCATCACCATTATTTTGTGCTATTATGAAGCGTTCAATACTATCCTCACCACCCGGAACACCTGTGGCTAATTTGGGTAGAACCGTGGCTGATTTGTTTTTTTTCTCCTCATTAAAAGGTATACCATTTTTTAAATTAAGATAGTATATACTAGGTACCTTAATACTGTGATTTACAAATAACTTGCTAATATTTGACCCACATTTATAAAATTCACTTGTTTTAGATATTTTAGATGTTTTAACCTTACTATGTAAATTATTATAAATAATACTTATACTATATTGGAACTTTTTATATCTTTCATCTCCCAAATATGCAGTTAGTCGCTGGGTTTTATCGCTTTTAATTCTACCCAGAGTTTCATTAATTTTATTTACAGCGTTAAAATATTGTGATTTATCTTCACTATCGGTTTTCAAGTATTCCTCAAAATTTTCCATATTAGGAAATATAGGGAAATTATCTATTGCTTGCAAAATTTTTTCATCCATATATATAATATATATAAAATTAATTATTATTCGTAAATGATTTAATTTCTTGTATATTTTTATGATAATTACTTTCACATGTATCTAACACACGTTGTGGATAACCTTCTGGAAATACAAATTCATTTCTTTCTGAAATATGATTCATAGAATTAAAGTGTAGTTGATAATTATCTGGATATAATTCCATTATTCTCTTTTTCTGTAATTCATTTGATACATTTAATTGAATGAAAGACCAACCATCTTCTATTAGTGCGTCTACTTCATTTTGATATCTAACATCATCAATAATACAGTTTGTTTTACCAGATGTTTGTTTGAGTAATTGGTTTACCCATACATTTTCATCAATATCTCTCATTTTATTCGCAAAATTTATTAGCAATGGTCTGTCCTTGCCTTTCATATCAAATAATTCTGAACATAATTCTTTAACTTTTTGTGCAAATGAATATTTTTGATATCCAGGATAATTACTCATTATATAATTAGCTAAAGTAGATTTACCTGAACACATTTTACCACAAATAGCTATTTTCATTTTATAGTATTATATTATTAAATTCTTAAATAAAATTTATACCAATATCTACTTAAAAACTGTTTAGACAATATAATTAAAATGAAGGTTCAAAAGCGTTCGGGTACATTAGAAGATGTATCGTTTGATAAGATTTTAACAAGGATTAATGCTTTATCATTTGATCCAGAATTTGAACATAAGTTGAATATTGATCCAACTATTATTGCTCAAAAAGTTTGCTCTGAAATTTATGACGGTGTTACAACCAGAGAATTGGATATTTTAGCATCTGAAGTAGCTATTTCATTATATTCTTCACATCCAGATTACAGTATCATTGCTTCTCGTATAGTAGTTTCAAATCATCATAAGAATACCGAAGGTAAGTTTTCTAAAAAGGTAGCTATGTTATTTAATGCTATAACTAATGAAAGGTCTACTCCTTTAGTTAATGAGGGGTTTTATGATTTAGTTATGGAAAATAAAGAAGAAATTGAAAGCGTAATTGATTATCATCGTGATTATGATTTTGATTTCTTTGGCCTAAAAACACTTGAAAAGAGTTATCTTTACAAAGTAAATAAAGTTATTGTAGAAAGACCACAGGATATGATTATGCGTGTTTCATTATCAATTCATAGAAATGACCTTGGTAAAGCATTTGAAACATATAATCTAATGAGTAAGCATTATTTTACGCATGCTACACCCACATTATTTAATGCTGGTTCTAATAGAGAACAATTTGCTTCTTGTTTTCTTTTAGCAATGAAAGATGATTCCATTAAAGGTATATATGACACTTTGGCAGATTGTGCCACTATTTCACAACATGCGGGTGGAATAGGTCTCCACATTCATAATATTCGTTCAACAAATTCATTTATCGCTGGCACAAACGGTAAGTCTAATGGCGTTGTTCCAATGCTCCGAGTATTTAATGATACAGCTAGATATGTTGATCAGGGTGGAGGTAAACGTAATGGTTCATTTGCTATCTACTTGGAACCCTGGCATGCTGATATTTTTGAGTTCTTAGAACTTAAGAAAAATCATGGCAATGAATTAGAAAGGGCTAGAGATTTATTCTATGCCCTATGGATCCCAGACTTATTTATGGAACGTGTTAAAGCAGATGGTAAATGGTCCTTAATCTGTCCAAATGAATGTCAAACCCTATCAGATGCTTATGGTCAAGAATTTAAGAATTTATATGAAAGTTTAGAAGAACAAGGATTATTTGTAAAGCAGGTTGACGCGCGGACTTTATGGGATGCTATTCTAACATCACAAATAGAGACAGGGACACCGTACCTTCTTTATAAAGATGCTTGTAATCAAAAGTCTAATCAACAGAATTTAGGAACAATTAAATCATCTAATCTTTGTACAGAAATTATTGAATATTCTTCACCCGAAGAAACTGCTGTATGTAATTTAGCATCGGTAGCCCTTAAAATGTTTTTAGTTCAAACGGATTTATCAAATGTTAAACTAAGAATTTATAGCAAACCTAAATGTATTTACTGTACGATGGCTAAGAACCTATGTGATAAGTTAAAAGTTAATTATGAAGTTAGAGGACCAGATGATTTAACATTATCTTCTGAACCTCTAGTAGGTGTTACATTCCCTAAAATTTTTGATATTACCACAGGTGGTATGAATCTTATTGGAGGTTTTGAAGAGTTAGAAAGATTTTTAAGACCATCATTTGATTTTGATATGTTAAAAGAAGTTGTAAAAGTAATGACTGTAAATCTAAATAATATTATTGATTATAATTTTTACCCAACTAAAGAAACAAAAACATCTAATCTAAGACACAGACCAATAGGTTTAGGTGTTCAGGGTTTAGCGAATGTATTTATGGAGCTAAAAATTCCTTTCACCAGCGATGAAGCTAAACAGTTAAATGAAGATATATTTGAAACAATTTATTATGCTTCGATGGAATCATCTATGGAACTTGCGAGGGATAGAGGTGAAAAGATGAAAATTTATAAAAGAGGTTATACTCAAAAAGATGATTTAAATTCTAATGAAGAATTTATTGATGGTTACACATTGGATATGCTTGGTAAGGAACTTAAATTTATACCAGAAGAATTAAACAGAGATGATTACTTAGGGGCATATAGTTCATTTGAAGGATCGCCGCTAAGCAAGGGTGAATTTCAATTTGATTTGTGGTCAAAACCTCCTTCGGATAGATATGATTGGTCATCACTAATGGTACAGGTTCAGAAGTATGGTGTTCGTAATAGTTTATTGGTGGCGCCGATGCCTACTGCCTCTACAGCACAGATTTTAGGTAACTATGAATGTTTCGAACCACCACAAACTAATATTTATTCAAGACGTGTATTAGCGGGTGAATACTTAGTTCTTAATAATTATTTAGTAGAAGACTTAATGTTGGCTAATAAATGGTCAAAAGATATGAAAAATAAAATTATTTCTAACGATGGGTCTATTCAGAATATCGTGGGTATTCCAAAATGTTTTAAGGACAGATATAAGACAGTATGGGAAATTTCACAAAAAGATATCATTGATATGGCCGCTGATAGGGGTAAATATATATGTCAATCACAAAGTTTGAATTTATATATGGCGGCACCAGATCCAGGTAAATTAACCTCGATGCACTTTTATGCGTGGCAAAAAGGTCTCAAAACCGGTATCTATTACTTGAGGACGAGACCATCTAGTTCGGCAATCCAATTTACCGTTAAACCAGATGAATGTGAAGCATGTAGTGCTTAGAAATGTATAAATTTAATTCCCACAACCCTGAAATCCTTCTAATTCATCTTCTTTATCCTTATTTGCTTCTTTAATCATTTTATGTAAATCATGTTTAGTTAAATCTAATTGATCCATCATTTTAAATACAAAGAACATCAATACAATTAATAATAGTATAGGTAAAAATACCAATAACCATGATATCTTTACACCATATTTGAATGAACATACTTTATTGAGGACTAATGTCCATACAGCCATCAATACTACATGAATAGCTAATTGTTGATAAGAATATTTTTTTCTATCTTTACCCATTAAATGTATGATATAGACTACTACGCTTGCTAATGATATTATCAAATAAAATTTAGCAGGATCACATAATTTATTAAATTCTTTCTTTAAATCCATTTTATATTATAGAGTAGATTTTTTTTACTAATCTACTTCAGGGAAATTTAAATTAGTATAATCATTTCGTTTATTTAAATCTGGAAGCTGGCTAATTATATCAGAATGTACACCAAAAAACATAAATAATATATATAATTGTAATACTTCATATTTTGAATCAAAAAATGTTCCATATTTTTTTATTTTTCCATCATCTTCTATAGTTTTCATCTCTTTTTCAACATTATCTAATGTTTTTGTTAACTTATCTATGTCAAATTTGGTTTTAGACATCGTTTTAATTAGTATTTAGAATTTATTTAAATACTTTATATATAATGGGAGATATACCTTATAAACACATAGATGCTAATTACATAGATGATACATATATGCTACATAATGAAAGTAGTGTATATGCTGAACCTAATCCTATATTACCCATAGGCGCGATATTTATATTAATTTGCTCAAGTATATGTTGTTCTTATCAATCGGGTAATTATTATATGAGTGACCTTTTAAATAGAACTAGTAGTAACAATAACAATATAAATGAAAGTATAATTAAAAGTGATAGATTAAAATATTATGAATATGATACTACCATAATAGATGAGTTTAATAAAGAATGTTGTATATGTTTAGATAAATTTGAAGAAAAGGATAAAACTGTTATTTTAGATTGTAATCATAGATTTCATACAAACTGTATATTAAATTGGTTTAAAAAAGAATTAAATTGTCCTTTATGTAGAAAGAATGCTGATATATTATAAATAATTATCTATTATAAATAATTATCTATTATAGTTTATAAATGGTCCGAATGATCCGTTTGGATAACAAATTTGTTTATAAAGAAAAGTCTAAATATTATTTAACCGATGTTACTAAGGTTAGCGAATGGAGAAAAATGAGTGATTCTGAAAAAGCTGAATGTAAAGGTAAAAACGTTACCAAGAAGGTTAAAAAGTTTTTAGAATTATATAAATCATCTGGTAATATTAACATTAAAACTAAACCTAGCAAAAAACGTTTAAAGACTGTTAAAAAAAGTAAAAAGAAGGTTGTTATGGGGGGGTATAGTTGACCTAATGCCAGTAATCAAACCGGTGGCTGAATGAATAAGATCAAGGGTGGTTTTAAACCATGAAACGCTGTTACATCCACTTCCGGTCAGAAAGGTGGATGAGGTCATACAAAGCGTGAATAATTAAATTTATTTGTAATCCGTGACGATTTTAACTTAAAATATTGTTAATATCCGAGATACACTAAATAAATTTATTAACTTAAATTACTTTCTTTTTTGAGATCTTTTATTTTTCTTATTTTTTTTTAAAGCACCGCCACCTACAGCAGCAGCAACTTGAGATTGCCTTAAAATTTTATTTGTATCATATGCTATAATTATTAATAATTTTAATAGATTTTCAGATCTTTCTGATTGATTAAAGCCGACATGAGGAGATTTAAACAAATCAAACGACTTCTCTTTAAAATGACATTTAGTTTCTATTTCAGTAGGTGTGTTTTGAAAATCTGTTGTATAATCAAAAGTTGATGGTGCGCTCATAATTTATATATATAGTAAATATTTTAATTTAAATTTGATTTTAATTTAAAAAGTAATTGATAAATAATTATAAAAATGCATCTTAAAATACAAACTGAAAACGAAAGCGTGTATAATCAATATACTAACCATAGCACATACCATGAAGGTGATAGTGGATTAGATTTATTCTTTACTGAAGATATTACTATAGATTCTAAAGAAACAAAAATTATTAGTTTAGGTATCCGATGTGAAGCGTTCCCTACTAAAGAAAAAGAACATAATATTTCGTATTACCTTTATCCTAGATCATCTATTAGTAAAACACCATTAAGGATGGCTAATTCAGTGGGTATTATTGATGCTGGTTATAGAGGCCTAATATGTGCTGCAGTAGATAATACTTCAGATGAACCATACACTATCAGAGGAGGACAGCGGTTATTTCAAATATGTTCCCCAACACTATCCCCTATTAGTTTCCAACTTAGTAATAGATTATCCGATAGTAGTAGAGGAGAAGATGGTTTCGGTTCTACTAATCAATAAATAATAATCTAAATTATACTATAATGTTAAAAATATTATTTGCTACTGTTCTATATATTATTGTCTTGTTTATAGTATCGCCTGTACTGGATCACGCTTTTTCGCCATTAGATAAAGAAGAAAGTAATTTAGAAATTATGTTAGAGATAATAGGGCAAATAATAACATTAACTATAGTATGGTACATAATAAGTGAATATTTTATTGTTAAATTAAATAATTACTTAGGGTTAAACGGTAATAAAATAATAGATAAAGCACGTAATGTTATAACAGCAGTAATAATGGTTGGTTTACAAACCCATTTAGTATCTAAATTAGAATATCTAACTCATAAACATCCTTTTAGATTTTTGAATATTTATGAAGATTAACTTATCAAACTGTCTATATCATTTAAAACAGAAAACATGTCTTGTATTTTTTCTCCTTCAAAAGTAACTTTCTTATTTTCTTTTTTAGGGATAGGTTGTTGTGGTTGTTTATTTTCACCTGTTTTCTTCATTTTAAACATTTGATTCACATTACATTGACATCTTATATGTATTTTTTTATCTTTTATAATTGGTATATCATATTTAACCGAATGTGTTAAATATCCTATTGCGTGGTAAATTAAGGGTATCTTTAAGTTTCTCTTAGGTCCACTAAATTCATATTTAAAAAGTTGATATAATCCATGAATTTGTGATTTAACTATTTCATCTCTTTCATTGGCTTCTATAAGGATAGATGACCATATCAACCAAACTACATCTTTTCTTAAATTTTTTTTAACATCTTTAATATCTCTTTCATCTATTTCAAATTTATGTTTCATTTTTTTATTTTTTTTTTCCCATTGAAAAATCCATGCGATCCAATAACAACAATTATCATAACCAGAATTAATATTTTTAAAATGAAACATTATTTCATTGATAACTACTCTTAATTCTTCTGGATCTGTAAATTTAAATAATATATCGGGACAGTAGCTACATTGTGCGTTTAATCTTTTTTTAATATTATCAAACTGAAAGTCTGTATTTTCATCTATTTTAGGATATTTATCATATCTTTTACTTTTAGGCGATAATGTTATAACTGTGACTATATCAAATAATAAATTTCTTAAAACTTGATTATTTCTAAAATGAATAATTAAATGTTTATCTTTCTTTAAGTTAATATTATCGATCGTTTTGTAAAAATAAGAATATTTCCTCCAAAGATATTCGGGTAATCTAGGGTTATTAATATGAACTATTTTAGATGAAAAAGCTATTAATTTATCTAAAATTTCTAAACAATAACCCGATACAATACATTCGGTAATCCAATGACAAGAATTTTCTACTTTACCGGTTTCAATACTCTTAAATAATGTCTTTATGACATCTGTTTTCTTAAATCCACTAAATGATTTTTCTTTGAAATGTTCTAAAAAACGTGTATCTTCAATTAAAAAAATTTCATTCATAATAATATCCAGATTATTTATTTATAAACGAGACATAGTATCTAATTTAAAATGACCATGAATAACTTTATTATTTTTCTTAACTGTTTTATTCATATGTTTATAACTGATGAACTTTAATGGTTTATCATTATTTCTTTGCCTACATCTAAATGATTCTCTTTTACCATGTAAAACAACTACGTTATATTTATCTGTTAATACATAACTCTTAATATTACCATCTGCATACAAAATCATCTTATAATAAAATATAAGTTTAATTTTTTAAATACATTTCTAGAACAATTCTTTCAGTATTTCATTCAATTCAGGTCTCTTTTCTTTATTAACGTTTACACACTTTTTAATGAGACCATGGATTTTCAAATTATCATTTTCTAACAACGAAAGGTAATCCAATACATAACGTCTATTCTTGTCATACCTATCTGTGTCGTTTGGCCATATATCTCCAAACCAAATTTCTAAGAATGATACACCCAATTCATAGATATCACTCTTGTATGATATTTCACCTTTATACATCTCTTTAGGCATGTACCCAGGTGTTCCTTGTTCTCTTTTACCCTTTATTCCGTGTTCATTACCTAAATAAACAGATGCATTAAAATCAATTAGTTTTATATTTTCACCATCATAAAGCATATTATGTGGTTTGATATCTGAATGAACAACGTTTGATTCATGTAGATCTTTTACAGCATTTACCATCTTAACCATCAAATCAACCTTGTCTTTCTGGGACATTATGTATTCCCAATACCCACCTTCATGATAAAGGAGTGTTTGAGAGTTAGAATCATCATATTCTCTTTCAGTGAGTTGAACCCAAAATTCATGATCTCCTATATATGATTTAAGGTCACCGTTAGCTTTTGTTTTTTCCATAATAATATACAATGAAACATCTTCATTATCAACTTTTACTGAGTAACCATAAAATTGAATAATATTCTTTGACTCTTTTATTAGAGACCACATACTTACCTCGCTATAAACATCTTCATACAGGTGCTCATCTTCTGAACCCCAGCAATATGAAGAACTGTGTAACTTCTTTATGACTACTGGTATATCTTCATTCAAAAGAATAATTCTTCCTTCATAAACTTCACCAATATAACCTGAGCCTAAGAGTTTATCTAATTTTACATCATCTCTCTCAAAGAAAGAGAAATTGATTGAATCCATTTTTTCGTGGAAATCATTGATATAAGAATCCATAATTATTGTAATAAAAAATTAATATATATAAAAATCAAATTTGAATACAATTTATTTATTGATAAAAAGCCAGTCGTTTTTCTCTAAGGGACGTAGGGGATAATTCTTCAAATATTGCTTTAGTAGAATCTTCTTTATCCTTCTCATCTATTTCAAACTTTTTATCTATTTCAAACTTTTTATCTATTTCAAGACATTCTCTATATTCTCTATCTTGTTCTTCTCTCAGAATAGTGTTAGGGTCTGTCAAAACATTTTCATTGATTGTCTTTTCAAATGGTATGGTATCGTAGTCCATCATGTCTTGTATTGCCATATTTGTTAGCAAAATATCTGTTGCCTGATAAATCAAACCTTCTTTATCAGAAGATGTTTCTTTAACATCATTGTCTTTTAGAATTTTCCTGAGTTCAGCGATGCTGAGAGAATTGATCTTAGTTAGTTGATCCATAGTTATCTTTTTAGTTGTCTAATTAAAGTAACTAATCAAATTTATTTAAAAAGATAACTTATAATATAAGTAGTATGATTATGTATACTTTTAGAAATAATCTTTTGAAACAAAATATTATTTTCAGAAGTATTTCTACAAGAGTTCCTAAAAAGTTTGAAGAAATCCCCTATAACGAACAATATGAAAATAGAGATTTTATTGTGAGTATTAACATAAGTAATCTACCAGATAAGCTAACTAAACCCACTTATATTTCATCTGAATTAAATGCTATTATTAATTCAAAATATAGTAAAACAACATTAAAAGACGAGTTTATTGATAAGTCAGATAAATTTATTAGTAATTTTAAGTATTCACCGTGGTAAATACTTAAAAAGAATATATAAGTTAATTATAAAATGAAGTTATTAAGTATCTTTTCTTTTTTATCATTATTTAATGGTTCGTTTAGTCAGTCACCAGATTGTAGATCCGATACAAATAATGATAACTTAATTGATGTGAGTGATTTATTAAATGTTTTATCATCTTTTTCTACAGAAGATATAGTATCTGATGTAAATAATGATTTAATAGTTGATGTTAATGATTTATTACAAGTTTTAGGTGATTTTGGTGAAGAATGTATAGTTGGAGATCCACCATGTTGTAACGATAATTGTAATTTAGGAGAAGACTGTGGTGGACAACTATGGACAGAATGTGGAACAAGTTGTCCATTAGTATGTGGACAACCAGAACCTATGATGTGTAATATGATGTGTAATGTGGGATATCAATGTCCTCATAATTTGTGGTGGTCAGATACACATAAAGTGTGTGTTGAATCTTCTGAATGTTATAATGATGAAATTAATACTTTACCACCCGATATAGCTATAGGAAGACCTTATATTGATAATAACAATATAAAATCTGTAGTAAAAAATGAATTTAATGATTGGTCAGAATTAATATAGTTACATTACTGCTTTCCTTAATTTATTACCATGATAAAAGAATACAACTATACCGAATGCTATTAAAGTATACATTAACATTAGTATGAAATTATCACTTAATTTAAGTTTATCTTTGTAAATAGAAGCTAACGGTACTAAGATTAATAATGGTGCTACTAATAATACATGTGTTAGGTATACCCAATTATATCCTTCTACTAATTTTTCAAGTTTCATTTATATACTTACACATATATAAATTTAAATTAAATTTACATATATAAATTTAAATTAAATTTACATATATAAATTTTTTTCATTTTTATCCGTTGATAATTCTGAAGGTTTATTCTTTTCAACTATTTCGGTAAATTTATCCAGATGTTCTAAAATATTTTCACATTTTCTATTGTAAAATAAGAATTCTTGTAGCATAGCAGTTGTAACCTCCATATGTCTAATTTTCCTATAGAATTTATCAAAGTTTTCACTTTGATTCGGTAAAAATGTGGTAAATATAGATCGGGTCTGATATTCATCAGCATACCCTAATTCTAATTTGAAATCAACTCTACAAGAACGAACCATCGCGTAGTCCATTTTTTCGGGATTATTGGCTGTCATAAATAATAGTGTTCCTTCCACACACATGTATCCATCCAAACAATTTAAGAGTGATTGTAAAGTTATCATATTATGTTCATCTCCTTCTTTTCTTGTGTTATCGAATAAACAATCAATATCTTCTAATACAATAATTCTTTTTCTATCATCTTTATCATTTACAAATGAAAAGGCATCGATTAAACCATAATCAGATAATTCTTTTGTAATAGGAATAGTGTAAATATCACAATCAAAATATGATGCGATAGCACCAATTGTTGAAGTTTTTCCTGATCCAGGGACACCATATAACATAATAATATGTTTGTATGGCATACCAAATGATAAATATATATCACGTGTATCAGGATGATAAAACTCTTCTACCACTGATAGTAATTTATCTTTTTCACCTTCTTTTAAATACAAGGTATCAATTGACCTCTTAGGTGATTTTGATAATAAAGACCAAAATTCTTTTTGATAGTAAAAAATTTTGATAGTTTCATTATTAGATTTCTTTTGTGTTTCATGTTTTTCTTTAATAAATTGCTTAGCACTATCAATTAATTCTATAATATTATCCCTAATATCGGTTGTTAATGTTAGTTTTTTCATAATACGGTCTTCATGGTCACAATGTCCAAGACTATGACTATATTTACGAATTAAACCATTGCAATCTAATACATTTTCTAATCTACAATGAAATTTAATATCTTCATCATTTAGTTTTTGAATAAATTCAAAATCACATTCATATGGCACAATAGACTTGATAGATGGAGCATCTTTCAACATACGTGACCTATAACAGTACCTTGGTAAGTTACTATCATTCTTATAAACAAAATCATTAATTTTATCATTGTAGTTATCATAGATGTATTCTAAGACATGTGGATACATTACATCATTACTATGAAAAACTAAATTTACCATTTTATAGATAACATGCTATAACTTTAAATTAATATTAATGATTAATAAAAAATAAATTTGATTTAAAAAAATAAAACATATAATATAACAAACATGGCGCTTCTTGAAAAAGTATATAACTCACGTCTTACGCTTAGAGAAGTTCTTAAAGATGAATGGTCTACTGAAGTGATAAATGATGTTTCTATGGAAGAATTAGAAATAATGTATAATAATCAAAATGATAAAAGCATTATGGGTTCTGGTTGTAATTTCACGTTATATAACAGAAAGATTCCATCCCACAAACTTCATGTTATTTATTACAACTTCCCCCAACTTCATCTTACTGGACCAAAAATTAACAAAACCTGCTGTGATAAATTAACTGCTATGTACAAACAAGATGGTATTGAAGCAGATGACGACGAAAATATGTTTGAAAAAGAAGATAGTATTTTAGTTATTATAAATGAACCTGTAAGTGAAAATATACAAACTAATATAGAAACAATGTATCATAAGGGTTTAGATGAACTAAGTAGCGGTCTAAACCCCATTTTAGAAAAAGAAATGAAAGAAAATAATTTTGAAATGACTAAATATTACTTTAGAAATGTTCATATATTATTTATAGATACTCTATACAGAAACCATCTACAACATGAACTAGTTCCTATACATATACCCGTTAGAGATAAAGATGAAATTAAACAAATTCTAACTGATACTAATTCACTTATACATCAGCTACCCATTATACTAAGGACTGATCCGATGGCAAAACTTATCCGTTTATGTCCTGGTAATATTTGTAAGATTATTCGTAAAAGTGAAAAAAGTGGTGAAAGTATCTATTATAGGGTCTGTAAGTAAAAGTTACTAATCGGTCTGTAAGTAAAACTTGCTAATCGGTCTGTAAGTAAAAGTTACTAATCGGTCTGTAAGTAAAACTTACTATAAATTTTGTAGTTTTACTGCATATCAGTATAAGTAACATCTACTAATTCTTGATTATAAAGGATTTCATCATATACATCTCTAGGAACAATTTTAACAGATATTTCACTATTACATTTTGGTGATATCTGATTTGTATAACCAGCTACAACCATTATGATACCTATTGTAAATATTACTAAAGCATAATTCATATAACTTATATATTATTTTAATTATCTAAATCATCTCTTAAAGCATCTATTGTAACATTTGGATTTAATTGTGGTAACTGATTATAATTAACTTTTTCATTCATATCCCTCAATAATACTCTTTCAGCTTCCCGTTCTTTTATTTTTTCTTCAATTTCCATAGTCATAATATGTTTATCTTCAATACTTTTTTGTATTATTAATACTTTAAGATCAGTATCATTTTTATCTTTTATAATATTCCTTTTTATACCTAATTCAAGTGCTCTTCTTTCTAACTTTATTCTAGATAAACCTGTAACGGTATCTAATGCTACATTTAAATCAAAATCCTCTGGTATATAAAGTGTTTTACAAGATATACCATGTTCTTTCATTTGATTATAACCTTTAATTATGTAATGTATCAAATAAGCGAAAAAAGCAACGCATATTATAGATAGAACTGAATTCATATATAATATTGTATAAAATAACTCAAATTAAGTAACATATTATAATGTTAAATAATTGTCATTGTTAGAATTTATTAAAGTAAAAAGGTTAATTAATTTCAACAGTCTTCTGTCACAGGTTCTGGTTCTGGTTCAAAATTAATATTAGGATTGAGTTCTCCTGTTTCTTTATCAACTTTATTATCAACATCTGTGCATGGTGGATCAGATGCTTCTTCCGGAACATGTTTAGGGGTAGGATCACTAGAACTATTCAACTTATTCGCTAACCACGGATCAATTGATTCTAAAGAATTTGTCATATCTTCATCTAACTTATGAACTTCTTTAGTCACTCCACCAGATGCATCTTTCACTGCTTCTTCGATCTTCTCAACACCGTCTACAATTTCTTCTACACCCGCTTCAACTTTTTCAGCACCTTCAACAATTTCTTCTATACCTTCTTTTAATTCTTCTAAAACAGATTCACTATCGGTAGCTGCTTCTAACGCTTTCTGTTCTTGTTCTTCACGTTTCTTAGCTAGTGCTTCTTCTCTCGCAGCCTTGACCTTTTCTCTCTTTTGTTCATCATAGAAAATATCACGGTTAACATTATTTTCTTGATATTTCTCCATCATATCATTAAGTTGACTGTTTTGGAACACTTCATCCTGAATTCCATCGGCATTAGGATCCCAAGGTAACCAGTAACCAACTTGTCCTACAAATACATGAAAAGATGAATCACTTGTAGATAGTTTCTTAGCTCTTGATTCTGCTGCCTGCCTTGTATCGTAGACACCTCTAACCTTTACACCACGCATACTAGTTTGAAAATTATTCTGTTCATCGAAATCACGTTGTAACTTATCTGAAAATTTGTAAGCAAAGTCCTCATATTTTGAGTAAACATCTTTGAATTCTAAATTCTGTTCTTTACAATAAGATTGTAAGAACTTAGATACATTAAATGCTTCTCTCTTTTTTATAAGTGCTTCGGGTGAAACAAACGATAAACATACATAATTCTGTCCAGGGACAACATCATCTACATCAAGGTAGTCTACCTTTTCTTCATTATTATCACTCATTTTTATAATTAAGAATATTATTTTTTTAAGTAATTATTAACGTATTTTTATATCCACTAAATTATAATGAAAGAATTAAATGATTTAAAAGATGAAGTAAATAATCTAGATAAAAATAGAGTATTAAATAAAGAAAACTTATTGAAGTACATTGTTATATTTGCAGTAGTCACATTATCTACTTTTTTGATACCCACCTGTGGTGTTTTAAAATCACAAGCAATAACAGTCGGTTTAGTAGCAGCAACAACATTTGCTACTATTGATATGGTTTATCCACACAAAATTTATGTAAATGGTTTTCACTCTTAAATACTTTCTATAAACTGCCAGCATAAATCATTACATATTAGTTTCCATATTTGATCTTGTTGTAGCAACTTTTCTCTACTTTTTAGTAATGGGAAGTATGGTAACAGATAATCATATTCTAAGAGTTCACAAAATTTATGTAATACATATGAATATGATAAAAAGTTTTTTCTATTAGGAGGACAATTATTGCTAAATGGTATTTGTATTTCTTTAAAAAGTGTCCTTAATTGTTCTTCTTCTTTTCTAGAAAGACATGGTGCTTTTTTACCACTCATTACATTAATAATATGTGGTATGTGTTCATAATACTTATTGTAACCCATTTTTTTAAGAATACTTTTCATTTGTTTTGGTTTTATTTTTTGAATATCTAAATTTACATTTTTATGTATTTCATCAAATATATTCTTATATATATTATCACTAATCTCAGTGCTTTCTTTAGCTTGAAATTGTGCTAACCATTCATTAAAATGGTTTATGCGTTTATAGGCAAAATAGCTAACTTCTCTAGGCGGATCTTTATAAGAACATTTTTCGCTATTTATTATGATATCTTCAGTATATCCACATTTTTCACAAACTAATTCGCTATCTATTAAACCAAATGACATATTATTATTACATAATTTACATTTATCATTCATGTATATTTCATTATGTAATACATATGTATCATCAATATTAGACATGTAAAAATCAATTATTGATTTACCAGTTAGTTTATCAGATATACTATTTATTCCTGTTTCTTCAATTGTATCATTTTTCTGAAAATAACTTAATACACTAGTGTTATCTTTTGTTTTTATACTTTTATTTTCACCCGTTTTTGAATAATATTGATCCAATAATAAACCATTTTCTAAATAATATTCTTTTTTTTCTTCTTCATTTAAATCGCTTATAATATTTGTATGAATAGTATCTATAGTAACCCTGGGATCACTGTGACATTTTTTAGTTATTCTCTCTTTAATTGAAGACATTATTTAGTTATTATAATTGTAGATAATTATTTAGTTTATTAAACGATACTATTTATCAATTCTTTAATATCTTTTGGATGTTCATCTATTGCATAAACAGAATATACATCTTTACCTTTATAACTTAAATAAAGAGTATATATGAAATATGATATAATTAATGTTTCTAAAGCATATGAACGTTCATTAATTGATAACATATAATGTAACGGTAAATAATGAATAATAAATAATAATATAAATGAAATATTAAATTCGTAAACCTTATAGAATAATAAATAGAGTGAAAATAATACATATCCTACACATATAACTATTAATGAATAATATGGATTAAAATATTTTATTAAAGGTGATTTAACCCTATGTAACAATATCCATATAACAGATAATGGTATAATCCAATTAGAATAATATTTTAATATCATAATATATATTTAAAAACATTATTTAATAATATATAAAATGAATACTTTAGAAGAAATCCCTAAAGATCAATTAGACCATTTCAAAACTAATGTTAAAGATTGGTTAGAAATGGACGAAAAAATTAAAGTATTAGAAAAAGAAGTTAGAGAAATGAAAAAAATTAGAAATAAACAGTTAGAACCCAAAATTACAGGATTTATGAGATCTTATAATATTAGTGATTTGAACACTGAATCGGGTAAACTTAAATGTAATGAGCGTAATACAAAAGCACCTGTTAATAAAAAAACTATTCAAGAAAGTCTTCAAAAAGTATTATCAATGGAACAAGCTACTACGGCTATGGATGAAATATATTTGAACAGACAAGTTATCACAAAATATACCTTATCAAGACCTAAGAAATAATTACTTTTGTAAATTTTTAATTATTTTTGTAAATTGTTTTTTATTCATGTTTTTATTGTAATAATAATTAAAAACTTTCATTTGTTTTTCTAATGTTTTTAAGTTTATGTTATCTAAGTTAATAGTTATATCATCATCTGTTAGTGATTTATACATATTGCTAACTATACCAAGATATAATTCTGTTTCATCTCTCAAAATAGTTTGATTATGTATTTGAATTATTGAATGACTAATATATTTATTATATTTTAGCTTGACCATATTATTTATGTATGATTTTATGTTTAGTAAAGGATAAACACATGAATAAAATATTCTCACATCTACATCTATATTATTTTGAATGTATTTATATTCAATATAATCATCATATACAACAGATTTATAATTATCATATAGAATGTTATTATTTAGTGGTTTGATTAAATAGGGTATATTTTCTAAGGTATTTAATGATATTACTGTATAATCAGATGAACACAACCTAATAATATCAGTTATAGTGTATTCTTTTGTTAAAATATTATTCAAAGTTACGTCTACTGGGAGTTCATTATCTTTTTTTATTTCATCAAAATTACCGGCGGTAGATATAATAGTATTTAAATTTTTAGTTTGTTTTATAAATGATGAAATTATATCATTATCAAATTTATCACATAATATATCACGGTAATGTTGTTTATTGTAATTAATTTCAATTACATACGATATTAATTTCATAGATTTACAACATTTATCTTCCGTTTCATTACATATGAATATTATTGGATATTTTATATAATTAATTGATCGAACAAATTTATGTATTTTTGATAGTGTCGGTTTATCAGACTGAATAAATAATTGTATATCATCTATTAATAATGCTTTGTACTCATTATCTGGTGATATCATCATAAATATGTCTTTTTTTAAAAGTGATGATTGTAAGTGTTCAGTTATATCTTTACTAAATTTAATGTGTTCTGAATTGATGTTAATTATATGATAATCTTTTAAAAGTTCATTGGCCCAATAAGTTTTACCACTACCATTGTAACCTGTTATGAATAATGGTTTATCTTTTTTTTTTATCCAACTATTTAGTTTAACATTATCACTAGAAGATAATAATTTAGAAAACATTACATAAAGAGTATAAAAAAATCTTAAATATAAACATAAAATTTATTGAATTCCTATATGAGAACTCATATCCTGGGATCTATTTCTAGATGTATCTGAATTGAAATTTGGTCTATCCATAGGTGTAGGTAGAGTCTGTATATCTTTTAGATATACTTCATATTGTTGTACGTTTGAAGATACTTTTTCAACTGCATAATCAACTACAAAATTATTCAATTTTTTTATTTCATCTAATAATCCACTTTGACCCACCTTGAAGTTAGCATGTTGAAGCATGATTGATCTCATAATAATATATAATTCTCTCTGCGATTGATAATCAACTACCATATTAGTTATCTTATATACACTGTATCTAATTGTATCTTGAATTACTTTAGTATTCATTTCAGATAAAAAAGTATCACTAATTACAGTTTCTTCTAATATACCCTTTACACCCGTTTGCTGGTTATCATTAGCTATAACTATATCACCATCTACTGTTTTATTTACATTACTGATCATACTTACATCAGGTACTCGCCCATTATTAAATTTATCTGAACTCAATAAATCATCCATAGCATTGTTAGTATCACCTTTACGACCAAATAAATCATCTAATTTTAATCTACCTTGCTCATCATATGTTTCATTATTAAATAAAGTATCATCTCTAGTTAATTGTGACGATCCTAGACCAACTGGTGTAAGTAGTGTATCTGTTTGATATCCAGTATCTTGTTCATTTATAATACCATCATTATTAGTATCCATATTACCATATTGGTCACTATCATAAAGTCTATCCATATAATCAAGGTTATATTTTATTTTTAAGAAATTTACTATATTCTTTTTTAAATATACCAAGTTCATTTAACCACATATTTTTCGCTGATAGAGCCGAAATATCTTCATGTTGTTTGATTAAATTATCTTTTTCTTTTAACAATTTATCAATTTCTTCTTTAGTCAATATATAAATTGGTAGCTTTAGTAGATAATCATATGATTCATTTATTTCTGGATAATCTTTATCTACTAGTTGAAACATTAACTTTTCTTTAGTTTGTTTATTAATTACAATTGTTTCTTCAACCACCTCCAAGATGAATTTACATTTAGATGATATTAGTAGGATTTGTCTATCTAATTCTGAAAGTTGATAAGTCTTTCTTTCTTCATATAATTGTAACCTTCTCTTACAAAATTCTCTCATAATAGTTTCTACATCATTATACTTTGTAATTGTATTGTTTCCATTGTATAAATGAATATTTGTCAAACTTGTATTCTTAGTTGTCGTTAGTTTGAAATCTTTTTCAACTTTATCAATTTCACCATCTGACCACTGTGCTGTTGACAGATAACCTGGTTTTAGGTAAACTTTGAAGTATACGGTACTATCAGTTGACTGGTTCTCATAATCTACGATGATTCCTTTGCTATCACCTTTAGAACCACGTTCTATAACCATCTTGTTTAGAATTTCTTTATAGTCTTCAGTCCATTTACCTACAGGTAATTCTGTAATTTCAATAGTAGTAGAGTTGATTACTTTGTATAAACCCTTACACAAATATGTTTTATCACCGGTTTTAATGATTGATCCATTGAATCCCTTGAACCAAGGTTTCATTTCAACAAATTCTTTTTCTGATAGAATATTCTTGATATTTTGACAAATATCATTTGGATCAAAACATGGAATATTAGTACTAAATCCTGTTCCAATACCTGTCATACCATTTACTAGAACCATAGGTATAATAGGAACATAATATTCTGGTTCTACTTTCAAGCCATCATCTTCAATATAATCTAGTAATGGAAAATCTTCTTTAGGATAAATTGTTTGTATTAGTTTGTTTAACTCTGTATGAATATACCTTGAACTTGCGGCATCAGATCCCCCCATTATTCTTGTTCCAAATTGACCGTTCGGTTCTAATAAATTAATGTTATTAGATCCTACAAAGTTTTGAGCCATACCAATAATAGCACCCTGAAGTGACGCTTCACCATGGTGATATGCGGCATTTTCACTTACATAACCAGCTAATTGTGCTACGCGGATCTCAGAATATAGTTTACGCTTGAAACATGAATAAAGTATCTTTCTTTGACTTGGTTTAAGTCCATCAAAGATGGAACCTATTGAACGCTTTGTATCGCTGTTCGAAAAGTGGATAAGTTCTTTATTGATGAAGTTATCCATCGATATTTCAACTTCTTTACTATCTAAAATGTCTTTTTCGTTATACTTGTATAACCAATCTTTCCTCAAATCTGATTGTTTCTTATTGAATGCTAAATTCATAGATTCATTAGTCAGATCAGACCATAAATAATTATTCATCTTCATATCTTTGAAATAATCTTTTGCTTCACTAGTATTGCTTGTTCCTAGTCCCTTATAATATTTAGTTTTCCAACTCTTATAATCAGATGTCTTTTCTATCCAATCATGATAATCTGTTAGATTGAAGAATGATTTAACTTTTTTACCTTTTGTTACTTTCACAATAGGTGTAATCATAGAATTAATATAATTTAGTTTGAGAAGTGATGGCCACATTGTATGAAACATATTTAGGACTAAGCCTTTGATGTGTGAACCATCGTGATCTTGATCTGTCATAATCATTACTTTACCGTAACGTAACTTCGTAGTATCTTTATAATCTTTACCCGACTCTAAACCTAATATTTTCTTTAGATTAGTAATTTCAGCATTATCTGTGACTTGCTTAATGGAAGCATCACGAACGTTGAGAAGTTTTCCCCTAAGCGGGAAAACTCCGTATTTATCTCTACCTACTACAGACAATCCAGATATAGCCATTGTTTTAGCTGAATCACCCTCAGTCAGGATGAGTGTACATTGATCTGACTTTTTTGTCCCCGCCCAATTAGCATCATCTAACTTAGGAACTTGAATCTTATTCTTTTTAGCACCATCTGTCTTCTTGGCTTGCTTATTCTCCTTGAACTCAGCAAATGATAGAACCTTATCCACGATACCCAATGTTAAAACCTTCTTTATGAATTTATCATTAATAACGGGTTTTGAACCAAACTTTGCGGGTGAAGTAATTAGTCTTTCTTTTGTTTGACTATCAAACGCTGGATTTTCAATTGTTGAATTAATGAAAACCTTTAGATAGTTCTTGATATAATTTTCTTTGACTTTTGTTTTTTCTTTCTTTTCAATGTGTGTTGTTAGTAATTGTATGATTTGCTTCGTAATAGCATCCACATGTTTTCCTCCCTTAGGTGTAGCTATACCGTTTACAAACGAAACTTGTTCGAATTTATCAGTTGTCGAAAGTGCTACACCTACAGACCACCTTTCATGTATTTCTTCATAAACTAACTTTTCATCTTTTAGATAAAGACCGATATATTTGTCAAATGATTTTTGTTTAATCATTGAACCGTTGTAAAATACATTGAGCGATTTATCTGTTACACCCGCAATATCATATAACCGTCGTTCAATCAGTTGATACATTTTTTCGCTGTAACCGGTTAGACCAAAGCGTTCAAAATCGGCGACCCATGAAACCTTCGTATAGGGTTTTTGAGTATACTTCGTTATCTTAGGTTTACCTTTATTCTTCATATTATTTTTAAACTCTTGAGTATACTTTAACTTTCTAACAGGATCAACTGTCTCCAGTGTGAAAATGATGGAGAAGATATTTGTTAGCTTGGCACCGTATCCATTCTTTCCCCCAACAATTTTCTTTTCATCTTTTTCATAGTTTGTAGATGTTAGTAGGTGTCCAAAGATCATTTCGGGGATCATGATTGGTTTACCATCTTTACCTTTTTCCGTCGGATGCTCCGCAATATCAATTCCTTCTCCATCATTGTAAATACTGATGAAACCTTCATCTTTATTAATTTGAATTTTGATGTTGTTTACAGGGAATTTACTCTTCATTTGTTTTAGACGTACATGCTGATCTCTGGCATTAACCAAAATTTCGTTAAACGTGTTGTAGAGCGCAGGGACATACTCAAATAATTCAACACTAATGGTCCCATCACCCTGTAAGATAGGCAAAGTATCTTCGATCAAATCAGAACCACCCACATAAGTATCAGGTGTATCGTAGATATGGGTTACCAGATCCTTTTTCTGATACTTTTCTAGTGACGACATGATAATAATAGTTATACTACTATTCTTAAATAAAAAATCAAATTTAAAATAAATATAATAATATATCATAATGAAAATAAGTGATTTTATACATATGAATTTGTATGCAAATTATAATTGTTTATTTAATTCTGTAGCACAAATTATTATGATAGAAAAAGAATGTAGAAAGTATTTAATAAATTATAAAAATAAATATTGTCATATTAATAGTGTTTGTTTTAATAATAAAAGAAATAAATTGGGTAATAAATTAAGAAAATCTACATTTACTTGGTTAAAAAATAATTTAGATACTAATGTGAATAAATTAAACAAAACTATTAGACAATTAATAGAAAGAAAAACACATTTCAATAGTGAAAGTGAATATTTTAAAACGAAAGAAAGAGATTATGCTACACAACTGGAACTTATTGGATTAGTATATCATTTAAACAGGAATATTATAATATTTGATAAAAAAGAAAGATTTAAAATCAAAAATTTAGGATTTAAAATAAGTAGAAAAAATATAAATAAAGATATTTATTTATATCATATGACAGGGACTAATAATGAAAATTATTTTAGGCCACTTTTTCCTAAAATTAAAGCTAAAAAGTTATTAAATGATTCTAAAATTAAAACCAAAAAGAAATAAAAAATGTATTAATCTTTTATAATGGAACGATTTTTAATGACCCGTATCGTCTGAACATTACCAATAATTATGATACATGCGCGGACTTGTTGACTTTTTACATATTTCAGAATCCCCGCATGGTTGGTTACTACCACATGAATTCATGGGCGCATTTCCGCATTCACCAGTGGAGGGTGGTGAGCCACCAGTTGAGTGGAATAAACATATGTCTCCTTTAGTACAGTCTTCATCTGTACTACAATCTATTCCTTCTACTAATTTATTATCCATAAAATAACATATACTATAACCAAATAATATTCCTAATAATAATTCTTTATTTTTCTTTAACACTTGTGGAGAACCAGACCAAAAATAAGCACATAACACTAAAGCAAAGGGTAAAAGCATTATCATATTCATTTATACTTAATAATATATAAAAATAAAA